>ERZ1023187.30-NODE-30-length-83503-cov-375.218819_pt1 | contig 83503 bp, 76 predicted proteins | sample MGYA00380438_ERZ1023187 | MGnify/ENA primary metagenome ERZ1023187 (study PRJEB33173, sample SAMEA4830291) | metagenome | study: EMG produced TPA metagenomics assembly of the PRJEB25223 data set... | reverse complement strand
CTGAACGAAAATGCGCTTGTAACAAGCTTTTTTCAATTCTAGTCAACCTTGCCGGCGGGGCCCCAACAAAGAGAAATTGGATTCCCAATTTCTACAGACAATGCAAGTTGGGGTGGGACGACGAAATAAATTTTGCGAAAATATCATTTCTGTCCCACTCCCTACAAGTTGAATAAACGTGCGAAGAAACCTTTTTTCTCTTCTTGAGGTTTTGGTTCTGACATTTCAGACTGTGAAGCTGTGCTGTCATTTTCTGCTTTCGCTTCCAATGAATCGTTCGAAGTAGCTTGTTTAGAAGCTTCTGCATGGGCTTCTGCTACTTGTTGTTCAGCATCATGTTGCGCTTCTGCATCTATTGTAGCTTCTTTATTTGAAGTCTCAGCTGCATTGCCATTTTTAGACTGCTCAACGCTGGCTTTTTCAATTGCTTCAGTTGCAGAAATTTGATCCTCTTTATCTACTTTAGTAGTAGTGCCATCGCCTGCATTGTCTGCTTTAGTATCCGTCTTAGCGTCTGTTGACGTATTCACTCCAGCAACCTTCGAATCTTTACTGTCAGCTTTATCTTCAGTAACAGCATTCTTTTCAACTTTATTTGTTGATTCAGCCAATACTTTAGCTTGAGATGCTTGTGCTTCTTGGATAGCCTCTTGTGATGTTTGGATAGCTTTTAAGGATTCGCTATTTGAATCGATTTTAGATGTAAGTTGATTTTGAAGTTCTTTTAATTCTTGTTGTTGCTGATGTACTTGATTCATCATTTGACCAAGTAGGTGACGTTCTTCGCGCATTTTCTGGATTTCTAGGCGTAAATCTTCTACTAATTGAGCGACATTTTGATTAGTAGGTAAGTTTTTGTCATCGTTTTTGACAATGACTTGCAGGAAGTCTTTTTCTTTTTCTAATTCATCAAACGCTAGATCATAACTATTTGTTTGTTTTACTTTGTCGGCAATGTCTTTGAAAAGCTCGATATCTTCTTCTTTGAAATCAGTTGCTTCACGACCACGATATTCAGTCTTGCTTAGTTGGTAACCACGTTCTTCTAAATGTTGAACAATTTTACGGACTTGCTTCTCACTTAGTTCTACGCGTTGTGCAAATTCTTTAGTTAACATACTTTAAAGTCCTTTCTGCATATGCTTTATGTATACTGACGTTTGTCTACGGGCAGTGAAACGTCAGTCTTGCTTCATACATAGTTTAAACGTTATTGTTAGTGATTTCAAGTTTGTTTAAAATGGTTTACGTAAATCCATTTCTTCTAATAAAGCATAAATAATTTCACGTGCGATACCATTTGCAAATACATACTTCAAAATATAATTTGATTTAACACTTGTACCGTAGATATCCTTTGTCAGTTTAATATTTTTCTTTAAAAATAAGTCCACTTTTTTAGTGTGACCATCATTAGTTGGATGAATGTAATCAATTTCAGTTTGTCTTTCAAATTGATGTTCGTATAAAAACTGTCTACGGTGTTCAATAATGAGTCCATTATCTTGTGTTAAATCTGCAGGTTCTTTAGGGACTTCCATCATTAAAAAGTTAATACTTCTAGAATGAACAAGGTTTGATAATAAGTTTAGTTCATGTTCAATTTGATGTAATGTTTGCGTCATTAACTCATCATGGTTGGGTAGGTCTTTTGCGAATAAATAAATTAAAAATGCTGAATTGGTTGTGGCTTCATAATGTGCAGTTGCTAGACTGACAACAACATCGTTTTCTAAGCCTACGATAAAGACATAATCGTTTTCGGTTTTGTTGTTTTCTAATGAGCGTTTGATGATACGTTTATCTTCAGTTAAAGATAAATTTAACTTAGTATCGTAAAGTTTAAGTGCTTCGTTGTAATGTGGATCTTTGACAGATTGAATGGTTTTAAATTCCATAAGAACACCTCCCCAATTTAAATAATATTATAGCATAATCGCCTGCTGTAAAAGACTGTTCATAAACTTTTAAATGGTATAAAAAACTGTACTATCTTAAATTAGACAGTACAGTAATCTCATTTTGAATTCAGTGTGATAACTAAGCTTTGGGACCTTTAGATGCTTCAGCAAAATGTGTAATATCAATCTCTTCATAAGCTGAATTATTTTCATGCACTTCTTGATGTGATGATTTGTCACGAACCGCTACAACTAACATTTTATCGTCTAAAATAAGTTGTTTATATTTTTCTAATTCATCAGGCGCTAAGTTGTAACGTGATAAAACTGCATGTTCACCATCTTCTCCTGTTAACAGTTTAGTCATTCTATCACTAAATGTTCCACTTGTTGAGATAAGGGAGATTTCAGAGTCGTGTAAGTCATTTAGGTGTAATTTACTTTTACTAATAATTGTTAGCTCTGATTCTAAATAACCTTCAGATTTCTTTTGATTGATTACGTTGTATAATTCGCCAGTGTCATTTACTACAGTAATATCTGCCATAGTTGTCGCCCCTTTAAAAATTTGTTTATTTAATCTTTTACCCTTCTTATTATAAAGTAAAACCCTTACATTATTAAGTTATAAGTCTTCATTCGCATTAAACGTCTCTGTACATTTATAAAACTATTAAAAGATTACCTAAGCAGTTATTGAAAAAATGCCGAAAATTTGCTATTATCGTTAAATAATTTACATAAACTCATATAATCTAAAGAATATGGCTTTAGAAGTTTCTACCATGTTGCCTTGAACGACATGACTATGAGTAACAACACAATACTAGGAGTAGCTTCAGCCATTAAATTGTAACCATGGTGGGTGATTTATATCATTTTATATGATGGTCACAGTTTATTTGATGAAACTTCTTTTACATTGATTGCATGACAAATTCGTTATGCATGTTCGTTCACTCATAAACCCTGAAACTATTATTTAGTTTGGGGATTTTTTTGTATCTAGCACCAATTTAAGAGCAAAATGTTTCACACAAATCTGAGGAGGTTTTAAGAGTGGAGTTACTAGGACAAAAAGTAAAGGAAGACGGCGTTGTCATTGATGAGAAGATTTTAAAAGTCGATGGATTTTTAAATCATCAAATTGATGCAAAGTTAATGAATGAAGTTGGTCGCACTTTTTACGAGCAATTTAAAGATAAAGGGATTACTAAAATCTTAACCATTGAAGCTTCCGGTATCGCACCTGCAATCATGGCTGCACTGCATTTTGATGTGCCATGTTTATTTGCGAAAAAAGCAAAACCTAGCACTTTGACGGATGGTTATTATGAAACATCTATTCATTCATTTACTAAAAATAAAACAAGTACGGTCATTGTTTCAAAAGAATTTTTATCAGAAGAAGATACTGTACTCATCATCGATGACTTTTTAGCAAATGGTGATGCTTCATTAGGATTATACGATATCGCACAGCAAGCGAATGCTAAGACAGCTGGTATTGGTATTGTTGTTGAAAAGAGTTTCCAAAATGGGCATCAACGTTTAGAAGAAGCAGGTTTAACAGTTTCTTCTCTCTGCAAGGTTGCTTCACTAGAAGGAAACAAAGTGACATTGGTGGGAGAAGAATAATGAAAAATTTAATCCTAAGTGTTCAACATCTTTTAGCTATGTACGCAGGTGCCATCTTAGTTCCAATCATTGTTGGTACAAGTTTGAAGTTTACACCTGAACAAATCGCTTACTTAGTTACAGTAGATATATTTATGTGTGGGGTTGCCACATTTTTACAAGCCAATAAAGTAACAGGAACAGGATTACCAATCGTTCTTGGATGTACATTCACGGCTGTTGCGCCCATGATTTTAATTGGTCAAACGAAAGGAATAGATGTACTTTATGGTTCGCTATTTTTATCAGGGATATTAGTTATTATCATCGCGCCTTTCTTTTCACATCTTGTAAAATTCTTCCCACCAGTAGTAACGGGTAGTGTTGTTACTATCATTGGTATCAATTTAATGCCAGTAGCAATGAATTACTTAGCTGGAGGTCAAGGTGCAAAGGACTATGGAGATGTTAAGAACATTTTGTTAGGTTTAATGACATTAATCATTATTCTTGTTTTACAAAGATTCACAACTGGATTTATTAAGAGTATTGCCATATTAATTGGACTCGTTTTAGGAACGATAGGTGCTGGCTTACTTGGGATGGTCGATATTAATCAAGTCAATCATGCCGGTTGGTTAGGCATCCCAGTGCCGTTTAGATTCTCTGGATTTAGCTTTGATGTGACATCGACGTTAGTGTTCTTTATTGTAGCTATCGTTAGTTTAATTGAGTCGACAGGTGTCTATCATGCGTTAAGTGAAATTACCGGTAAGAAGTTAGAAAGAAAAGATTTTCGTAAAGGTTATACTGCGGAAGGTCTAGCGATAGTGTTAGGTTCTATATTCAATTCATTTCCGTATACAGCCTATTCGCAAAATGTAGGACTTGTTTCTTTATCCGGCGCTAAGAAAAATAATGTTATATACGGCATGGTCGTGTTATTACTTATATGTGGTTGTATACCTAAGCTTGGTGCATTAGCAAATATCATACCGCTACCTGTGTTAGGTGGTGCGATGATAGCTATGTTTGGCATGGTAATGGCATATGGTGTTAGTATATTAGGTCATATCGATTTTAAAAATCAAAACAATTTATTAATTATCGCTGTATCAGTAGGATTAGGTACTGGTATAAGCGCTGTACCACAAGCATTTAAAGGTTTAGGTGAACAATTTGCATGGTTGACTCAAAACGGAATTGTTTTAGGCGCAATCTCTGCAATTATTCTTAATTTCTTTTTTAATGGAATAAAGTATAAACAAACGGAAGAAAATGTGAAATAATATAACTAATTAATTTGAAAAATGGAGGCTGTTTTTAATGTGGGAAAGTAAATTTGCAAAAGAATCATTAACGTTTGATGATGTGTTATTAATTCCAGCACAATCTGATATTTTACCGAAAGACGTTGATTTAAGCGTACAATTATCAGACAAAGTTAAATTAAATATTCCAGTTATTTCTGCTGGTATGGATACTGTAACTGAATCTAAAATGGCGATTGCTATGGCTCGTCAAGGTGGTTTAGGTGTTATTCATAAAAATATGGGCGTTGAAGAACAAGCGGACGAAGTTCAAAAAGTAAAACGCTCAGAAAATGGTGTCATTTCAAACCCATTTTTCTTAACGCCAGAAGAAAGCGTTTATGAAGCAGAAGCATTAATGGGTAAATACCGTATTTCAGGTGTACCAATTGTTGATAATAAAGAAGATCGCAACTTAGTAGGTATTTTAACAAACCGTGACTTACGTTTTATTGAAGACTTCTCGATTAAAATTGTAGATGTAATGACGCAAGAAAATTTAATTACAGCTCCAGTGAATACAACACTTGAAGAAGCAGAAAAAATTCTCCAAAAACATAAGATTGAAAAGTTACCATTAGTTAAAGACGGACGTCTAGAAGGTCTTATTACTATTAAAGATATTGAAAAAGTAATCGAATTCCCTAATGCAGCAAAAGATGAACATGGTCGTCTACTTGTAGCCGCAGCAATCGGTATTTCAAAAGACACTGATATTCGTGCTCAAAAATTAGTCGAAGCAGGTGTGGATGTCTTAGTTATCGATACAGCACATGGTCACTCTAAAGGCGTTATCGATCAAGTGAAACATATTAAGAAGACTTACCCAGAAATCACATTAGTAGCTGGTAACGTAGCAACTGCAGAAGCAACAAAAGATTTATTTGAAGCGGGTGCAGATATTGTTAAAGTTGGTATTGGCCCAGGTTCAATTTGTACGACGCGTGTTGTAGCAGGTGTTGGTGTACCACAAATTACAGCAATTTATGATTGTGCAACTGAAGCACGCAAACATGGTAAAGCTATCATTGCTGATGGTGGTATTAAATTCTCAGGAGATATCATTAAAGCATTAGCTGCTGGTGGACATGCGGTTATGTTAGGTAGCTTATTAGCAGGTACTGAAGAAAGCCCAGGCGCAACAGAAATTTTCCAAGGTAGACAATATAAAGTATACCGCGGTATGGGCTCTTTAGGTGCGATGGAAAAAGGTTCAAACGACCGTTACTTCCAAGAAGACAAAGCGCCTAAGAAATTTGTTCCTGAAGGTATCGAAGGACGTACGGCATATAAAGGTGCGTTACAAGATACAATTTACCAATTAATGGGCGGTGTGCGTGCTGGTATGGGTTATACTGGTTCACACGATTTAAGAGAATTACGCGAAGAAGCACAATTCACACGTATGGGCCCTGCTGGTTTAGCAGAAAGTCACCCACATAATATTCAAATTACGAAAGAATCACCGAACTACTCATTCTAATTAAGATAAAGGAGAACGACAAATATGGAAATGGCAAAAGAACAAGAGTTAATCCTTGTCTTAGACTTTGGTAGCCAATACAACCAATTAATTACACGCCGAATTCGTGAAATGGGCGTTTATAGTGAATTACACGATCATGAAATTTCAATTGAAGAAATTAAGAAAATGAATCCAAAAGGTATTATCTTATCAGGTGGTCCAAATTCAGTTTATGAAGAAGGTTCATTTACAATTGATCCGGAAATATATAATTTAGGAATTCCAGTACTTGGTATTTGTTACGGCATGCAATTAACTACTAAATTACTAGGTGGTAAAGTTGAGCGTGCCAATGAACGTGAATACGGTAAAGCAATCATTAATGCGAAGTCAGATGAGTTATTCGCTGGCTTACCAGCAGAACAAACTGTTTGGATGAGTCATTCTGATAAAGTTATTGAAATTCCAGAAGGCTTTGAAGTTATCGCTGATAGCCCAAGTACAGACTATGCAGCAATCGAAGATAAGAAACGTCGCATTTATGGTGTTCAATTCCATCCAGAAGTACGTCATACAGAATATGGTAATGATTTGTTAAACAACTTCGTACGTCGTGTTTGTGAGTGTAAAGGTCAATGGACAATGGAAAACTTTATCGAAATTGAAATTGAAAAGATTCGTCAACGCGTAGGCGACCGTCGTGTATTATGTGCGATGAGTGGTGGCGTAGATTCATCTGTTGTTGCTGTATTATTGCATAAAGCAATTGGGGATCAACTAACATGTATCTTTGTAGACCATGGCTTACTTCGTAAAGGTGAAGGCGACATGGTTATGGAACAATTCGGTGAAGGGTTCAACATGAATATTATTCGTGTTAATGCGAAAGATCGTTTTATGAATAAATTAAAAGGTGTTTCAGATCCTGAACAAAAACGTAAAATCATTGGTAATGAATTTGTATATGTATTTGATGATGAAGCATCAAAACTGAAAGGTGTAGACTTCCTTGCGCAAGGAACACTTTATACAGACGTTATCGAATCAGGTACCAAGACAGCACAAACAATCAAATCACATCACAATGTTGGTGGATTACCAGAAGACATGGAATTCGAATTAATCGAACCAATCAATACATTGTTTAAAGATGAAGTACGTAAATTAGGTATTGAATTAGGTATTCCAGAACATTTAGTGTGGAGACAACCATTCCCAGGACCTGGTCTTGGTATTCGTGTACTTGGAGAAATTACTGAAGATAAACTAGAAATCGTTAGAGAATCAGACGCGATTTTACGCCAAGTGATTAGAGAAGAAGGTCTTGAAAGAGAAATTTGGCAATACTTCACAGTGTTACCAAACATTCAATCAGTAGGTGTTATGGGAGACTACCGTACGTATGATCACACAGTAGGTATTCGTGCAGTAACATCTATCGACGGTATGACAAGTGACTTCGCACGCATCGATTGGGAAGTCTTACAAAAGATTTCTAGTCGTATCGTAAACGAAGTAGATCACGTCAACCGCGTAGTCTATGACATTACATCAAAACCACCAAGCACAATTGAGTGGGAATAATTATATATAGCAAATGATAGGCTGGAGTTACCGTTACTATGCGGTTTCCAGCCTTTTTGGTGTGCTTGGCATGGGCAACATCATGACGTGAAATAATGGGAATCATCTCTTTCTTATATTTTGAGACGGAGATGATGAGAAGTTAGACAAAAATGTAGAAGAAGTATTTAACGACAATCCTAGTCATACAATGATTGTAGATGATATCCGTTAGAGGAGTGAGAGAAAATTTATTTGTTACTAAGAGACAAGAGTTTTAAATAAATATCTTTTGTACTACATAAAAGAAAGTGGTCGTTATCATAGAATATTTGGCGATAAGGTAAATCTGATTATGTTAGAACCTATATTTATTGATGATTTAGTGAGGTTTGAGAAGACAAGAATGATTGAATTACAATTGACAATTGACACCCCTTAGATTAATATTAATTTATTAGAAGTCAACTAACGCCTCTTAGCAATGCGAAACACAGTTGGCCTTTTTTTTGTAATAGGAGAATTTATAGTTATGGATAAATCACTTGAAATTAACTTAAAAGAATTAGAAGGCATAATGTATAAAGAAAAAGTAATCGACGTTAAAGAGTATGATAATTTAAAAGTAACTTTTGAGACACTAAACGATGCTCCTAAAAGTGAAATACCCACTCCCTTTACAATAGAACAAATGTTATATAAATTAGAAACTAAAAATTTATATTTTCCTGAAATTAAGTCAAAAGAAAAATGTGTGGAGCTTTTACATAGTGTTGGCTATTATAATTTGAAGCATTTTATGTATAATGAATTTGGTAAAGATGAGCCGAAAAATTTTGATGAAGTATATATACTTTATAAATTTGATAGATATTTATTGAAACAATTATTTAGTTTAGTAAATATGTTGGAAACTCATATAAGAAATATTATTTTAGAAGTATATATGTTAGAAATTGAGTATAATAACAAGCCTTCGACACTGTTCTATTTAGATAAAGATTTATATTTTGAGAAAGTTAATGATGAGTATAAATATTCTGCCAAAAAGCTAAAAGAGTTCAATAGGTTACAAAATGTTTTTTGGAGAGCTATAGAAAAAAAGAAAAGTAACGATAACGTTAAACATAATATTAAAAAATACAATATTATACCAGCTTGGGTTTTATTCCAAAATTTTAGTTTTGGAGATTTGTCTACTTTTTATAGAACTACATTACCAACTTATAGAAATAAAGTAAGTAAGCGAATTGAAAATTTAATAGAAAAAAATACTGGTATAAGCATAAAACTTCCAGAAAAGTTATTGTGTGCATGGTTGAATAGTATCAGGTTTTTGAGAAATAGAATAGCTCACACAGATATAATTTATGGAATTAATTTTACAAACACCTGTGCAAAACATCATAGTGATGAGGAAATGTATGTAAATATAGAAAAGTATAAATATCAGCAAAGGTTAGTTACATTTTTATTAGCTATGAAGAAAATATTTATGAGTATGCCAGAAAATAATATTATTGAATGGAATGAGACTCTAACTAAGATAGAGAATAAATGTTCAGAACATAACTTTATTAAACTTTCTAGGTTAGGAGTTATTGAAAATAACCTTTCTTACTTTAAAATAACTAAATAAAAAATAGCGCACACTAATAACTAAGTGATTGTCTTTTTATGCTGAATAATGCCCTGTGTTGTAGTTAGAAAGATTTTCAAATAACACTATATTTATAAAAATGTTGAATTATAATATGGTCGGTTTATTTTATAGGAGTAATAAAAAGCATTTATCTTTTATCCGCCACAAATAATGAGTAAATGTACCTTGCTTTCAATGTTGATATTTTACAACCTTGTAGAGTTGATTTGATATATCATCTCATACGTTGTAGGCAATGAATACGTAAATTATGCAGTGACATGAACTGTTGAGAAGTATAGAGCATTGAAAATCTTGATATATCAATAGTTATAAACTGGTACAAATTAACGAAAAGTACTCTTGTCATCGAGTGGGAATAATTATATATAGCAAATGATAGGCTAGAAGTACCGTTATTACGCGGTTTCTAGCCTTTTTTGGTGCGATTGGTATGGGCAACATCATGTGATGAAATGATGGGAGTTATATCTGTAGAAATTGGCGTACCAATTTCTTTATGTTGGGGCTCCGCAGTCAACTACTACCAATATAAGATTGTAGAGCCTACGATTTGGATTTTATGTCCTGGGATCGGTTTCCTATTCTTATTAAATAGTATTTAAAAATCTATACTATCTATATTGAAATTTTTATTTATGGTTATGCCATAACTACTTTGTATTTCCGGTACTAAACTTTGCAATATTGGGTAATAGTTATTAGCGAAACCAATAATAATGGAATTAATCACATTGATACTAAGTTCTTTATCTTCAGGTAATGCATTTTCTATTATTTTGATTAAGTCTATATATTTTATTTCATCAGAATTTTTATGTGCTAAATACTTCATAAAATCAGTTTGCACTTTTTCGAAAACACTATATCTTAAGTCCATTTGTACAAATATTAAGCTGACAGTTTTAGTTTCGAATTGACTTTGACCCAAAACTGAAGCAAGTTCTTCTATTGATTGATATAGCAATCTGATATCGCCGTTATCTTCAAGCATATGAAACACTCCTTTAACATTTTAGAATAACCATGCAATGGCTTCTTTGACTACAGTTGAGATTATTCCAGCATCACTTTTACTTAGACCGGCATTTATTGCGCCTCGTTTAACTGCATCACCGACAGCGTTAGCTGGTACTTCTGACCATTTTAGCAATGGTTTCAATTCTTTTACAATACCTGAATACCCTTTATCAAAAATAGTTGCAGCTTTTTTGCCACCAACTTGTTGTATGACATTTTTTGCTTTGCCCCTATTATTAATAATTAGCTTTATAGCAGTTTTAACTACTTTTGTTCCGCCAATTCGTTGTTGTGCTTCTGGATTCATTGGCAAGTTAGGATTGCGATTAATTTTCACACCATTTATATTTTCATAACTTTGGTGAGCAGTTTTTGTATTGTTTGTCTGTATTTCATTTGCGTTAGTTAAAGGTGAAACAGACGTTAATAAAACGGCAGTCAAGACTAGTGAACCAATAGCTTTTGTGATTTTCATTATACATTTATCTCCTTTAATAGTGAATTTGCAAAACCAAATGTTTGAAATATAAGTAAATAATCATTAAAAAAACAAAGTGAGTGAAAGGTCCTAATTCGTATAACTAGCATTTAATAATTTAATTAATCGTTTTCACCAAAATAGAAAATGCCACTTAACACAATTATTAAAAGTAATGTAACTATGAAAGAAGTCCAAGCTAATACAAGTGAACATATTAAAAGTACTAATGAAGTGACTGTTTGTAAGAACCCAAAAAGTAAAGATTCCATTATATAAGCAAAATAAATAGTTAGTGAAAAAATTGCTACAGCAAGTAACATTTGCCCTATGATTTTCAAAATTCCAGTTGTGTAGCCAGTAACTAATAAATTTTTCACATGAACTTGATTACCATATTGCCATCCCGTTCATAAAATAGTTTAGAAGAGATTGCTATTAAATTTAATTGTTTTGCATAAGTGTCAGAATATTATTCTTAACTGTTAAGAGTCGTTAATTTATTTAAATCTATTAAGATTGTTAGAGATTATTATGCGCTGGGAAACGCCACTGTTACAGTGGAAGAGGAATTTGGATAACTAGATATGTTAATCGTAAATGTGGCGTCGTGAAACACGACTTCAACATCTTCGATCAATCTATCTTTGAGATTGGTCGAAGATTGAAACATATGTAAGAAAACGACATAGTTTATGGAAAGCTCGGTAAGTAGTTGAAAAATCAATCTAGATTGAAATCATGCATATCGTTTAATAAAATTTTTCGGAGAAATAAAAACTTACTAAAAACGAAAAGGTTTATTTGATTTATTTACTTGTATATTGTAAATGGTTAAAATGAGTCTATAGATTATGTAGAGAACTCTAGTATGCCTTTTGAGTATATGTGGGATTCTTTCTTTATATAAAAGGAGTTCGGAGTGGCAACACTAAAAGATGTAAAGACTGGTAAAAAGGAAATTTTGCCATCAACTGCAAAAGATAAAAATGGTAAAAATGTTACGTTAATTTATTTTGAAAAAGACGGTAAATTAGGTTTTTATGTGCAGAAAACACAAAAAGAACGTGGAGTAGGGAAATGCGTTTCTGGTATAGCGGGTGGCGCAGTGACAGGAGGCACTACTTTAGGTCTTGCAGGTGCAGGAGTAGGAACAGTTACTATTCCAGTAATTGGGACAGTTAGTGGAGGCGTAGTTGGAGCTGTTGGTGGTGCTGTCGGCGGTGGTCTAACCGGTGGAGCCACATTCTGCTAATAGTGTAGGAGTGATACCATGAAAAAATTTTTTAATCTATGGGTATGTTCGTTCTTATTTTTAGTAATAATATCATGGGTAATAATTAGTATAAAATTTGGTAATATCAGCACGATGCAAATATTAATTTCTAATCTGTTTATATTTATTGCTTATTTACTATATTTAGTTAAGTTCATTCGTTTCAAAAAAACAGTGGCGATCAGTAAACAAGTATAAAGAAAGTCGATTTTGTCTTTCTCTCGAACATATATAAGTTTATATAGATGTAGAGCTATTTTTTATTTGTAAATTATTTTGTAATTGAAAATGAGTATGAACATGTTCTCCAATCAACAGAGTATGTCTCGGAAGAAATCTATTATACTTATGTGAATAAGTCATAATGTCAGACATATATATAATAAGACGAATAGATTGTAAATAGCTTTTTACTTTTAATTGTTGATATTCCAATATTAGTACCTATATTTATTGAAGATATAGTGAGATTTGAGGATAGATGTATTTTAAATTATAGAATTGATGATTTATTTCAAATATTAATGGAATTATATTTGAAAATTAATAACACTTAGATTAATATTAATTTATCAGAAGTCAGCTAACGCCTCTTAACAATGCGAAACATAGCTGGCCTTTTTTTGTAATAGGAAAATTTATAGTTATGGCTAAATCACTTGAAATTGACAAATCTATAATTAAATACGCACGTAAGTAATTTTGATCGTTCATTGTTATTGTTTTATGTTTTAGGAAATGTGCTATTGAAAGGTTTAAAGATGATTGGAATTTCTTGGTTTCTTGACTTATATAGTTATGAAAGAGGGCGTTGTCCTTAATGGCATTTCTGAGATCAGAAATGCTATTAATAAACATTTGGAATATACAAATATAACTGAAGAATGTATTTAAAAACTTAGAATGTATATCTATCCTTAAATAGTTGTAGTACTATTGATCTTTAAACATAAGATGTAAATGGAAAAGATATTGTATTTTAACAACATTTCAATTTATAATATATTTGTATGTCATATTTCTAGCAATTTTTATAGTTTTATAGCTATTTAATTCGTATTTGAGATAAAAGGAGAGGTTTGGATGGGATATAGAATAGAAACAAGAACGTTTGAAGAGTTAGAAGGAAAATTAAAGTTACCAACTTTTCAAAGAGCACTAGTTTGGTCTAATAATCAAAAGCAAGAATTTTTCTCAACGCTGAAAGATGGTTTTCCTTTTGGTTCTATTCTGTTATACGAATATGAAAATGATAATAAATACAGTCTTATTGATGGCCTGCAAAGGTATTCTACAATGGTAGATTTCATGGAGAATCCAACAAACTATATTGAATTTGAAGATTTTACATTGAAAATTGCTGAATTGTATAAAGGGGCATCAGAGAGTACAAAAGCAGAAGTAGTTAATTATGCCGAAGATATTCTGCTGAAAATTATTGAAAAATATATTGATTCTACAAAAGAAAATGTAAAAGTAAATGAACTAGCTAAAAAAATGGTGGATAAATTTCCAGTATTAGGTGAAACAGATATTAGAGATGAAATCACTCAAATACAGTCAGATGTTATTACTTATTTTAATAATCAACTAGATATTAGTAATGTCAAGATTCCGTGTATCTTCTTTGAAGGAGAAGAGACTGAATTGGCAGAAGTTTTTCAAAGGTTAAACAGTGGAGGTAAAAAGTTATCGAAGTATCAAGTTTTTGCTGCACATTGGGACAGATATGAAGTTGAATTGGGAGATTTAAAGTATAGTGATGAGATACTTAAAAATGTAATAGAAAGGTACGAAAGATTAAATAATGATAGAGGTATCTTAATTGAAAATTTTGACCCTAAAGAAATGGAGACGTCAAGAGTAATTAATTTATCTGAATTATGTTATGGACTTGGTAAAGTGATTTCTGATGAATTACAAGCATTTTTTAAAGAGTCAACAGAAGATATATGCAATGAATTAGGATTTCAAACAATGCTAATTGTATTTGGCATTCCTACAAATAAGATGAATGAGTTACCATATAAATATCAATATATGAAGAATAAAAATAATATAGAAATCTTGTTTGAAAAAATTGTGAAGATATATAAAATAATAAATAACAAGTTTAAAGAAGCTTTCTCTATGGTAGTATCGTCAAGAGAAGATAAATATGAAACTAAATCTTTTACTAGATTACAAATAATGTCATTCTTTTCATCTTTATGGATCTCATCGTATAGTATTGAATTAGATGAAAATAAAAACACATTTTCTATTAAACAAACTAAATCTTTGAAAAAAAATCAACAAGTGATTTTGTCTAATATCATAATTTATGCAATTTATGATGTGATAAGAAAGTACTGGTCAGGAACAGGTGATCGAAAATTAATGGATATATACATATCTCAAAACAATAGATATTTAAAGCCGTTAGCAAAAGAAGTGTTTAGAAATGAGCTACTTAGATGGAATGAAGAGAATATAAATAAGACAAGTATTAATATTCAAACGGATGAGAAGATGATCATTACTTTTATTGCTAATAAATTTAGAAGCTTCTATTCATCTTTGAATGATAATTTAGATTATGAACATATTTTTTCAAGAAAATTATACAAGCTGCATAAAGGTAATGCAATAATCCCTGCTGGATCTTTAGGTAACATCATGTTACTTGACTCTGGTATTAATAGAAGAAAAAAAGAAAAATTTCTTTATTCAGCAATAGATATTGATAAGGCATCTATTACGGGAACTATAGAAAATCAGTATGTTAACAACAGTTTTTATCCAGATAAAAGAACAATAGATACTATTGAAATAGATATAATTGATGAAAAATATGATAGTTTAATAAAAATGATCAAAAATCGTGGTGATAAATTAATAGAAGAAGTTGTTAGAGAATTATATAAATAAGTTTGATATATCTTGCTTTTTATTATCACGCTAGTTGATGGTATCTTTAAAGTGTGTATTACCTGATTGATATCAATACCAGGTATCGAATGAATATTTTTAAAATAATTGAGTTGTTGTGCTAATTGAATCATGGCATCATTTAATTGTTTGATACGATGGATAGATTGTTTTAATTGTTTAGGCGGCCTTTGTTGGTCGCCATTTTTATATAATAATATAAATGACCAAACCACAGCACCTATTAATTTAAGAGTGAGGTCATTTTTAAAGGTAAAAAAGGAGTAATTTTATATATTAAAATGATATATAAAACAAGTAGTATTAGTATGTTGTGAATTGTTATAGAATTTGACTTGTTAGCAATTTCGTAGTTATTGTAATAGCAAGTACTGTATGGTTTTATTTTTTAAAGGTAGTGAAATAATATTGGATTTTTGAAGTGAAATATTTGTAGATGGATACAACGAAGCATATTAGAAATACAAAAGGAACGATGAAATTAAATGTCCATCATTCCTTATGCCTAGTAGTTTTTTAGTTAATATATTTAATTGCTAACTTATTATTAGGGTCTCTTTCAAGAATTTTATTTGCGACCAATTGAATATTCTCATGTGAAATCATATTAAAGTCTGGTTCTCCAAGGATTTCTAAAAATTCGTATAATAAATTAGCATTATTAAATTGCGAAATCTCTAACGATTGCCAATAATGATAGTATGCTAAATCATAGGCATTATCTATGTAATTGAAATGAAAGTGATAGATGCTTGCGACCATTTCATGATATTCAATTGTATTTATTTGATTCGCAAGATTTGATAAATATGATACTAATTTTTCATCTGAAATTTCGTTCGACATAAAGTATGTTAGAATATTCTCCATATCTTTATTCTCTAACATATTTTTTAATTCAGTTGGTAATAAATTTAATAGAATGTTAACGCTTTTCATTTATTTAACCCATCCATTCGATATATATATTGCCATTTTTTCGTGTATAAGTTATGACTACAGTTCTATCACTCATGACAAGTGTTTTTTGGTATGCGGACTTTTTGTATCGGCTTTGCTTTCCATACCTCATAACATGCGACATTACTTTAGAAACATCTTTCCAATTGTTTTTAGTAACTTTATTCCAATTATGTTTACTAGCAAGAATATGTTTTCTTTTATTAGCTCCTAGATTGGCTACAGAAGGTAAAAATTTACCAAAACTCTTTGTTTTGATAGCGGTTTGAGTTGCTTTTTTTCCATATGTTTTAATTGCATAGTTTATTCCGTATCAGCTACTGCAGCTAATATTACTAATGGCAATGCAGAAGATTTAGCTTCAATTGAGTTGAATTTTATTATTTCGCCAGTTTCTTTGTCGATTAATGTAGCTTCATATTCTTCATTTTCAAATTGTTCTACGAAAACGTCATAATCCTTATTTATTAGTTTTCCATTTTCATCGACGTATCTGCCCTTATCATCCATAGTATTAGTATTCAAATCATATTGAATATTTTTATCTAAATCAATATCTTTTTTCGTTTTTCCACTAACGTCTTTTTCAAGCTTTATATTTACAATTTTTAAGCAGAAGTATCCCATTATTTCAAGGTCTGATTTATCTATAATTAAATACGTACGTATGGAATTTTGATCGTTCATTTTTATTGCTTTATGTTTTAGGAAATGTGCTATTGAAGGGTTTAAAGATGTTTGGAATTTCTTGGTTTCTTGACTTATATAGTTATGAAAGAGGGCGTTGTCCTTTATTAAATTTCTGAGATCAGAAATGCTATAAATAAAGTGATTAAGATTTTTTGTTTTCATGTAATTTAAGAAATGGATTTGTTTTTTGTGGGTTATTTTTAATTCTATTATGAAATGGTTTGAATTTTGCAGTTGCAAATATGATAGCTGCTTCTTTTGACAAAGTAATAGAACCTTTTTCTTCTGGTACCATGATATTCACTCCTTGTACAATTCAATTTAAGTATTATAAAATAATTTTACTATACAATTACCTTTGTGTAAATCGTTTCTTATTGTTACCAAATTATTTGTTTAAAAGCATTATGCAATGCCAATCAACACTAATGGGGTGTAAGTATTTCCCTGTTAATATTTTATTAGCGTTATTTACATATACCTTCTGTAATGTGAATTTTTAAAATTACAGTTTACATGTAACGTTGTGCAATATATTCTGTATATAGAAGTGTAAAAACACAATTGGGTTGGTAGTCCCAATGCAGTTTTAAAACTGTCAGTAACCTTCCTCCTCGGGTCGTCCGTCATTTCTAATAAAACTAGAGGAGGGATAGTATGGAGCTATCTATTTTTTACAATGGGCAATTTTTTGTAGCATTGGTAGAATATAAAATGGAAAATAAATCTAAATTTATCCAATACACATTTGGGAATGAACCTGATGATATAGAGGTATTGGATTTTATTCATCATCAATTAATGAAAATGATTGATGATGTGCAAACTATTGTTTATACGAAAAATATTTCTAGAAAAGTAAACCCGAAAAAACTACAACGACAAATTGCTAAGGAGCAAAAGAAACCTAAATATTCTACCCAAGCACAAATAGCTATTAAGAAAGAATTAGAATTAAAGAAAAAGCAAAAGCGGAAGCGCTATAAAGAAAAACGTGATGCATTTCAAAAAAGAAAAAGAGAAATTAAAAAGGTTAAAGCAAAAGAGAAGCATAAGGGGCATTAGCGATACGACAAATAAATTAAAACAAATAGATTTATAGGTGGTTGGGATGATTTTAATTAGTTCGTGTTTGATAGGCGATAATGTAAGATACGATGGTGGTAATCAATTGAATGTTAGATTGAAAAAATTAATAGACAGCGGAAAAGCTATTCACGCATGTCCAGAATTACTTGGTGGATTATTAATTCCTAGAGAACCTGCAGAAATTATTGGTGGCGATGGTTTTGATGTATGGAATGACGCTGCAAAGGTTGTTACTATTTCGAACAAAGACGTAACTGACGATTATAAACATGGAGCAATAGTTACATTAAAAATTTTGAAAAAATATCAATGTGATACAGTTATTTTAAAAGCAAATAGCCCATCATGTGGATCACAAGAGATATATGATGGGAATTTTACAGGAAATAAGAAAAAGGGTGTAGGTGTGGCAACTGCTTTACTCATTAATGAAGGTATAAAAGTTTATGATGAAAATACGTTTTTTGACCAAAACATGAATGAAACGATAGTACATGAAAAGTAAGTATTGAGGATATACGTAATAAACCAAACATTTAAGTTGTAAGATACTTTATAAAATATTTTTTAAAATCGTTGAAATGATATTCAAGTTGTGATAATATATCGGTACAGATAATTTTGTTAACAGATCCATGAGAGTAGGAACCCCACCATACGGGAATTTCGAAATCATGGATTTTTTGATATAAAGGAGTGATGTAATGGAAAAAGTAGCCATTTTAGTAGATGGTGGATACTATAGAAAGATAAGCGCAAAAGTCTACGGAAAAGTTACAGCGAAAGAAAGAGCTGACGAGTTATATAGTTATTGCAATAGACACTTAAAAGAGACACATTTCAAAGAAGAAATATATAATAAATTATACAGAATATTTTACTATGATTGTCCTCCTATTGATAAGATAGTTTATCACCCCTTATTAAAAAAGAATGTAAATTTTTCCAATACTGATACGAAAAAGTGGACAGAAGACTTTTTCAAAGAAATGAGCAAAAAAAGAAAGGTAGCATTGAGGTTAGGAGAGTTGAGTGAGTATTCAGTTGAATGCAACTTAAAATACTCTATTACAAAAAAATTATTAAATGGAAGTATCGATTTAAATGATTTGAAAGAAAAAGATTTTTCCCTATCATTACAACAAAAAGGTGTTGATATGAAAATAGGTTTAGACATAGCTTCATTATCATTTAAACATCAAGTAGATAAAATTATTTTAATAGCTGGTGATAGCGATTTTGTACCTGCTGCTAAACTAGCAAGAACAGAAGGAATTGATTTTGTATTAGATTCTTTAGGGGCAGATATTAGAAACAACTTGTCATTACACATTGATGGTAGGCGTACTTGTGATGAAAAATTTAAATTTTATTTAAATCAACTATTTAAATAATAATTTTTTTAAAACGCATCTTCTACTTTACAGACGTTTATAGCTATTAGTATTTATCAGCTAAAAATTAAATCAGATATGGGTTTTCGTCATTAAATAATTTTTCTATAAGGAAACAGAGGCAACGTTACTGTCACCTCTGCTTGAAATAATTAGGATGAAATACTCTGAGTCTAAAGTCCACACCCAATTCGCTCACATCCTCCAAACCTCCAAACCTCCAAACCCCCAAACACCAATATTTACCAAAGCATTGATATGAGTGCCAATACTGGCAATGTACCTTGTTTGAAAAAGATACTAATATTGCTTGAAAGGCCACCATAAATAGCAACGCCAATGATATACACTAAAATAGCTGCGCATATTTCTTTTGGATTACTGCTGATAAACAAACCGTATATTAGCAAAATTCCGATTAAACCGTTATATACGCCTTGGTTCTTCAAAAGTAGGTTAATATTTTTGTCTTTCAATTTATCGACGCTTATATTAAATGTCTCGCTAGTCTTTTTGGAAGTTGTAGCAATCGTTTCAAGGTACATAATATAGAAAAACTCTAATGCCACAAATATGATTAAAATTGTTGAGATGATATTCACTGTAACGCTCCTTTATTATTAAATATTTTCTTGTAAAAATGATTGCAGTGTCTGTGGTTGATCATTGACTAATTGTTGGAAATCATTGGATTCTTGGTCTAATAGTCCTCTTGCTCCTGCGTCGTACATTGATGCCAATAATGCACCAAAGCCTTTAGGTTCATCGTACATTTCTGCAAATGTCTCTAATGAAACGGGCTCATATTTAATTTCTGTGCCTGATGCCTCAGATAAAATTGCAGCAAGTTCTTTCATATCATAACTGTAGCCTGATAATAAATAGCGTTTGCCCCAAGTATCTGGATTTTTAATAATAGCAATGACACCTCTAGCAATATCATTTCTAGTAATATAATTAATACGACCATCACCAGCTGGATAAATCAGTTTATGCATATTCATCAATTCTGGTAAATATGGTTTAAGTGGATCCATGTACATTGCCATTCTTACATAGGTATAGTCAATACCACTTGTTGCCAATAGACGTGCTGCATAACCAAAATAAGGACTCATATGGAATGGATTATTATGCTGATCTGCGTAATAACCTATGAAAATGATATGAGCAACGCCACTTTGCTTTGCCGCATATACTAAATTTTCCACTTCTGGAATACGTTTGAATGATGGATGGATAATACTTGGAATAAACACAACGGTATCCATTCCTTTAAATACCTCTACCATGCTTTCGGGATTAAAATAATCTAATTGTCGAACAGGAACTTTTCCGCGCCAATCTTCTGGAACTTTCTCAACATTTCTAACACCAATGTGAAAATGATCTATGTGATTTGCAATGGCTTGATTTGTAATATGTGTGCCTAAATGACCTGTAGCACCTGTTAACATAATATTCATTCACTTCATCTCCTAATCTTTATATACATAACATAATACTTATTCGATTGTTTTCAAAACATTTGATTTTATAAAAAATTGTAATCTGTATTTATTATCGCTGTGTATAGTAAATACGTATATGTTATTAATGTTGAAAATACCGTAATGACGCGTTTTAGTTGATGTGTATCACTAATATCTTTGGAAATTTTAATCAGGTACTACGACAATATGATGTCTGTTTTGTGTCTGAAAGTTTTACAGTTTTTAAAATAAAAATGGTATAAAGTGTGATTTGTATAAAAAAGAGTCTCGACGGATAAGAATTGATTAATAACAGTTAGCATTTTATTAATTACCTTAACAATGATTCAAGTTTAGTTAAATGAGGTTTAATTTGAAAGGGGATAGCGCCTCAATATAATGTAGGTAGATTGTTCATATTACGTAATTGAAAAATCAAATTTAAATAGATTGGGGCTAAAAATTATGAAATTTAAAGCGATAGCAAAAGCAAGTTTAGCATTGGGAATGTTAGCAACAGGTGTAATTACATCGAATGTACAATCAGTACAAGCGAAAACAGAAGTTAAACAACAAAGTGAGGCTGATTTAAAACTTTATTATAATGGACCAAGTTTTGAATATAAAAAAGTAACTGGATATGGATTTATTGAAGGTAAAGATAGATTTATTGATTTTATATACAATGGACAATATAATAAAATATCTTTAGTTGGTTCTGATAAAGATAAATATAATGAAGAAGTTAACCCAGATATAGATGTGTTTGTCGTTAGAGAAGGAAACGGTAGACAAGCTGATAATCATTCGATTGGTGGCATAACAAAAACTAATAGAGGAGTGTATTATGACTATATACACACACCAATCCTTGAAATCAAGAAAGGTAAAGAAGAACCACAAAGTAGTCTATACCAAATTTATAAAGAAGACATCTCACTAAAAGAACTTGATTTTAAATTAAGAAAGCAATTAATTAGTCAAAGTGGCTTGTATTCAAATGGTCTTAAACAAGGTCAAATTACAATTACAATGAATGATGGCACAACACATACAATCGATTTAAGTCAAAAACTTGAAAAAGAACGTATGGGCGAGTCTATCGATGGCAGACAAATACAAAAAATTCTAGTAGAAATGAAATAATACTTTCTAACAACAAAGCGCTATGTTGAATAGTGCTTGTTATGGAAATATATGGAAGTTAAGCGACGTACTGTTGCTTAGCTTCTTTTTTTGAGGGGAAAAGTTACAAAACTCACACAAACAGTCGCACCACGCATTATCTTTTGCTTAAATAGCTTAATCATATTTTATGAATAGTTAAAAACAGGTTAATGTGAATATCTGAATACAGCTCCTATAATATGGGTGTATGGTTCAAATTACGTAATAAAACAATCTAATTATAATAGATTGGAGCATACAGCTATGAAAATGAAATCAATTGTAAAAATAAGTTTGTTATTAGGAATATTAGCAACAGGTGTAAACACTACAACGGAAAAACCAGTTCATGCCGAAAAGAAACCTATTGTAATAAGTGAAAATAGCAAAAAATTAAAAGCTTATTATACTCAACCTAGTATTGAATATAAAAATGTGACAGGTTATATCAGTTTCATTCAACCAAGTATTAAATTTATGAATATCATAGATGGTAATTCTGTTAATAATATTGCTTTAATTGGCAAAGATAAGCAACATTATCATACGGGTGTACATCGTAATCTTAATATATTTTACGTTAATGAGGATAAGAGATTTGAAGGTGCAAAGTACTCCATTGGCGGTATCACGAGTGCAAACGATAAAGCTGTCGACCTAATAGCAGAAGCAAGAGTTATTAAAGCAGATCATATTGGTGAATATGATTATGACTTTTTCCCATTTAAAATAGATAAAGAAGCAATGTCATTGAAAGAGATTGATTTTAAATTAAGAAAATACCTTATTGATAATTATGGTCTTTACGGTGAAATGAGTACAGGGAAAATTACCGTCAAAAAGAAATACTACGGAAAGTATACATTTGAATTGGATAAAAAGTTACAAGAAGACCGGATGTCCGATGTTATCAATGTCACAGATATTGATAGAATTGAAATCAAAGTTAGAAAAGCATAACACACATACTTGACGACGAAATAATTTGAAATTGAAATAGAGAGGTTAAGTGACGATCAAACGTTGCTTAACTTCTTTTTAATGCTTAAAAATCATTTCAAAGGCACATAGAAACGCTATATTAACCTCATAATCACTCATTATTTTTTGCTTAAATTACTTAATAATACTTCAATAATTGTTAAAAGGGGTTTAATGTGATTATCTTAGAATGCCATCTATAATGATGTTGTATGATTCAAATTACGTAAAAAGACAATCGAATATAATATAGATTGGAGCATACAATTATGAAAATGAGAACAATTGCTAAAACCAGTTTAGCACTAGGGCTTTTAACAACAGGCGCAATTACAGTAACGACGCAATCGGTCAAAGCAGAAAAAATACAATCAACTAAAGTTGACAAAGTACCAACGCTTAAAGCAGAGCGATTAGCAATGATAAACATAACAGCAGGTGCAAATTCAGCGACAACACAAGCAGCTAACACAAGACAAGAACGCACGCCTAAACTCGAAAAGGCACCAAATACTAATGAGGAAAAAACCTCAGCTTCCAAAATAGAAAAAATATCACAACCTAAACAAGAAGAGCAGAAAACGCTTAATATATCAGCAACGCCAGCGCCTAAACAAGAACAATCACAAACGACAACCGAATCTACAACGCAGCAAACTAAAATGACAACACCTCCATCAACAAACACGCCACAACCAATGCAATCTACTAAATCAGACACACCACAATCTCCAACCATAAAACAAGCACAAACAGATATGACTCCTAAATATGAAGATTTAAGAGCGTATTACACGAAACCGAGTTTTGAATTTGAAAAGCAGTTTGGATTTTTGCTCAAACCATGGACGACGGTTAGGTTTATGAATGTTATTCCAAATAGGTTCATCTATAAAATAGCTTTAGTTGGAAAAGATGAGAAAAAATATAAAGATGGACCTTACGATAATATCGATGTATTTATCGTTTTAGAAGACAATAAATATCAATTGAAAAAATATTCTGTCGGTGGCATCACGAAGACTAATAGTAAAAAAGTTAATCACAAAGTAGAATTAAGCATTACTAAAAAAGATAATCAAGGTATGATTTCACGCGATGTTTCAGAATACATGATTACTAAGGAAGAGATTTCCTTGAAAGAGCTTGATTTTAAATTGAGAAAACAACTTATTGAAAAACATAATCTTTACGGTAACATGGGTTCAGGAACAATCGTTATTAAAATGAAAAACGGTGGGAAATATACGTTTGAATTACACAAAAAACTGCAAGAGCATCGTATGGCAGACGTCATAGATGGCACTAATATTGATAACATTGAAGTGAATATAAAATAATCATGACATTCTCTAAATAGAAGCTGTCATCGGAAAAACAAGAAGTTAAGTGACAACGGTTTACATGTTGCTTAGCTTCTTTTATTATGCGTAATGATGTAAAAAGACGAATATTCATTTGTTTGTAAAAGTGGCATTTCTATGTCTTAAAAGTGACGAAACTTCAAATGTGCCAAGTGTTGAATCACATCAAAATCATTTTTATTTAACGAACATTATGGATTTCTTAATTTACTTAACGATGATTCAAATATAGTTAAACAAGGTTTAATGTGAATGGAGCAATGCGCCATCTATAATAAAGCTGTATGATTCAATGAATGTAATCGAACAAATCTAATAATTACGAATGGAGCATACAACTATGAAAATAACAACAATTGCTAAAACAAGTTTAGCACTAGGCCTTTTAACAACAGGTGTAATCACAACGACAACGCAAGCAGCAAATGCGACAACACCGCCTTCAACTAAAGTGGAAACACCGCAACAAGTAGCAAATGCAACAACACCATCTTCAACTAAAGTGGAAGCACCGCAACAAGCAGCAAACGCGACAACACCATCTTCAACTAAAGTAGAAGCACCGCAATCAAAACCAAACGCGACAACACCATCTTCAACTAAAGTGGAAGCACCGCAACAAGCAGCAAACGCGACAACACCACCTTCGTCTAATGTAGACACATCACCACCACAATCGCCAACCACAAAACAAGTACCAACAGAAATAAATCCTAAATTTAAAGATTTAAGAGCGTATTATACGAAACCAAGTTTAGAATTTAAAAATGAGATTGGTATTATTTTAAAAAAATGGACGACAATAAGATTTATGAATGTTGTCCCAGATTATTTCATATATAAAATTGCTTTAGTTGGTAAAGATGATAAAAAATATGGTGAAGGAGTACATAGGAATGTCGATGTATTTGTCGTTTTAGAAGAAAATAATTACAATCTCGAAAAATATTCTGTCGGTGGTATCACAAAGAGTAATAGTAAAAAAGTTGATCACAAAGCAGGAGTAAGAATTACTAAGGAAGATAATAAAGGTACAATCTCTCATGATGTTTCAGAATTCAAGATTACTAAAGAACAGATTTCCTTGAAAGAACTTGATTTTAAATTGAGAAAACAACTTATTGAAAAAAATAATCTGTACGGTAACGTTGGTTCAGGTAAAATTGTTATTAAAATGAAAAACGGTGGAAAGTACACGTTTGAATTGCACAAAAAATTACAAGAAAATCGCATGGCAGATGTCATAGATGGCACTAATATTGATAACATTGAAGTGAATATAAAATAATCATGACATTCTCTAAATAGAAGCTGTCATCGGAAAAACAAGAAGTTAAGTGACAACGGCCTACATGTTGCTTAGCTTCTTTTGTTATGTTCGATGATTTGAGAACCCGAATTTTCGATGGGTCCAAATATGACGTGGAAGAGTCCTGAATTTATCTGTAAATCCCTATCTATCGGGTGTGGAGCACAACGGAATCAGTTTTATTTAACGAACATTATAGATTCCTTAATTTACTTAATAATGATTCAATGATTATTAAACATGGTTTAATGTGAAAGGTCAAATACGCCAATTATAATAAAGCTGTATGATTCAATAGACGTAAGCGAACAAATCTAATAATTACGAATGGAGCATACAACTATGAAAATGGCAGCAATTGCGAAAGCAAGTTTAGCATTAGGTATTTTAGCAACAGGAACAATAACGTCATTGCATCAAACTGTAAATGCGAGTGAACATGAAGCAAAATATGAAAATGTGACAAAAGATATCTTTGACTTAAGAGATTACTATAGTGGCGCAAGTAAGGAACTTAAAAATGTTACTGGTTATCGTTATAGCAAAGGTGGCAAGCATTACCTTATCTTTGATAAACATCAAAAGTTCACTAGAATACAAATTTTTGGTAAAGATATAGAAAGATTTAAAGCACGCAAAAATCCGGGATTAGACATATTTGTTGTTAAAGAAGCGGAAAACCGTAATGGCACAGTGTTTTCATATGGTGGTGTCACTAAGAAAAATCAAGACGCTTATTATGATTATATAAACGCACCAAGATTTCAAATCAAGAGAGATGAAGGTGACGGTATTGCTACGTACGGTAGAGTACACTACATTTATAAAGAAGAGATTTCACTTAAAGAACTCGACTTTAAATTGAGACAGTATTTAATTCAAAATTTTGATCTGTATAAAAAGTTTCCTAAAGATAGTAAGATAAAAGTGATAATGAAAGATGGCGGCTATTATACGTTTGAACTTAATAAAAAATTACAAACAAATCGCATGAGTGACGTCATTGACGGTAGAAATATTGAAAAAATAGAAGCCAACATTAGATAATGCAATGAAATATGGATAATAGTAAAATATGGATAGTATAGAGGAGTTAGGCAACATAAGTTGCTTAGCTTCTTTTTTGTGTTGGAGAGATGAAAAAGAAGCGTATCGATGAATAATAAAAACACCAATAAAACTTGTGGGAATAGTTGATACCTATAGTCGCGCGTTGTCCTTTTCGTGACATGAAACAATGTGGAAAACATAATTAAATTGAGGGAAAGTGTGAATAGTTAAAAAAGCTGCGTTAAGTTTAAAAAATAGATTAACGCTGTTAGGATTCTATTAATTAGCTTAACATTGGTTCAAAAATAGTTAAAAAGAGGTTAATTCATAGCTTAGTATTCCGCTTATATAATGATAGTAGATTGTTCGTATTACGTAATTGAAATAATCATATAAAAATATATTAAGACAAAATTTATAAATAGATTGGGAGAATAGTACTATGAAATTAAAAGCGTTAGCTAAAGCAACATTAGTATTGGGATTGTTAGCTACTGGTGTAATAACAACAGAAAGTCAAACAGTAAAAGCGGCAGAATCAACTCAAGGTCAACACAATTATAAATCATTAAAATACTACTATAGCAAGCCAAGTATAGAGTTAATAAATGTAGATGGTCTGTATAGACAACATTTAACTGATAAAGGTGCATATGTATGGAAAAATCTTAAAGATTATTATATTGGGCTACTAGGTGAAGATAGTAAGAAATTCAAATCAGATGTATACGGGGACCTAGATGCATTTTTAGTCATAGAAGAAGAACCTGTTAAAGGAAGACAATATTCAATTGGCGGTATAAGTAAGACAAATAGTAAAGAATTTAAAGAAAGAGAAGTCGATGTTAAAGTAACAAGAAAAGCAGACAGAGATACTACATCAACTAAAGATAGTAAATTTAAAATTACAAAAGAAGAAATCTCGTTAAAAGAGTTAGATTTTAAATTAAGACAAAAATTGATGAAAGAAGAGAATTTATACGATGCAATTAACCATAGAAAAGGTAAAATTGTAGTTAAAATGGAAGATGATAAGTTTTATACTTTCGAACTTACAAAAAAATTACAACCGCATCGCATGGGTGACACGATAGATGGTACCAAAATCAAAGAAATTAATGTTGAGCTAGAATATAAATAATCTTTGGACAAGCAGACTAGTAATTGTAGGGAAGTTAAGCGATAACATATTGCTTAGCTTCTTTTTTGTTTTGTTATGATGAAAAAAGGAGCGGGTTTATGATCAAGTTTTTGGAAAAACGGTTGATACTTATAGTCGCGCGTTGTCCTTTTCGTGACATGAAACAATGTGGAAAACATAATTAAATTGAGGGAAAGTGTGAATAGTTAAAAAAGCTGCGTTAAGTTTAAAAAATAGATTAACGCTGTTAGGATTCTATTAATTAGCTTAACATTGGTTCAAAAATAGTTAAAAAGAGGTTAATTCATAGCTTAGTATTCCGCTTATATAATGATAGTAGATTGTTCGTATTACGTAATTGAAATAATCATATAAAAATATATTAAGACAAAATTTATAAATAGATTGGGAGAATAGTACTGTGAAATTAAAAACGTTAGCTAAAGCAACATTGGCATTAGGCTTATTAACTACTGGTGTGATTACATCAGAAGGCCAAGCAGTGCAAGCAAAAGAAAAGCAAGAGAGAGTACAACATTTATATGATATTAAAGACTTACATCGATACTACTCATCAGAAAGTTTTGAATTCAGTAATATTAGTGGTAAGGTTGAAAATTATAACGGTTCTAACGTTGTACGCTTTAACCAAGAAAATCAAAATCACCAATTATTCTTATCAGGAAAAGATAAAGATAAATATAAAGAAGGCCTTGAAGGCCAGAATGTCTTTGTGGTAAAAGAATTAATTGATCCAAACGGTAGACTATCTACTGTTGGTGGTGTAACGAAGAAAAATAACCAATCTTCTGAAACTAATACACCTTTATTTATAAAAAAAGTGTATGGCGGAAATTTAGATGCATCAATTGAATCATTTTTAATTAATAAAGAAGAAGTTTCACTGAAAGAACTTGATTTCAAAATTAGACAACATTTAGTTAAAAATTATGGTTTATATAAAGGTACGACTAAATACGGTAAGATCACTTTCAATTTGAAAGATGGAGAAAAGCAAGAAATTGATTTAGGTGATAAATTGCAATTCGAGCACATGGGCGATGTGTTGAATAGTAAGGATATTCAAAATATAGCAGTGACTATTAATCAAATTTAAAGTAAGTAATCAATGACTCTAAAGTAATAAATTTGAAGCAGCTTAGCGATGAAATGTTGAATAGATACGTACACCTTACATAAAGGAGCGTATTTAAAACAACCTTGTCGTTAGGCTTTTTTTACGTTTTATAACGCAGGGTATGAGCGTACTAAAAATTCACATTACTTCTGAAAGTGATGTCCATTGAATATTAATTAGTTCTTCATTAACCATGATTTAATTTTAATTAAACGAGTGTTAATGTCAGTCTGTCTCAATGCCCTTTATAATAAATGTGTATTATTCAAATTACGTAATAAAAGCAATCCAATATATTAAGATTGGAGCATATGAATATGAAATTTACAGCGATAGCTAAAGCGATATTTGTATTAGGAATATTAACAACAAGTGTAATGATAACAGAAAATCAATCGGTTAATGCAAAAGGAAAGTATGAAAAAATGAACCGTTTATATGATACAAACAAGTTACATCAATACTATTCAGGACCTAGTTATGAGTTAACAAATGTTAGTGGCCAAAGTCAAGGTTATTATGACTCTAACGTTTTGCTTTTTAACCAACAAAATCAAAAGTTCCAAGTGTTTTTATTGGGAAAAGATGAAAATAAATACAAAGAAAAAACACATGGTTTAGATGTCTTTGCGGTACCGGAATTAGTAGATTTAGATGGAAGAATATTTAGTGTTAGTGGTGTAACAAAGAAAAATGTAAAATCAATATTTGAGTCTCTAAGAACGCCGAACTTACTAGTTAAAAAAATAGACGATAAAGACGGTTTTTCGTATGATGAATTTTTCTTTATTCAAAAGGAAGAAGTATCATTGAAGGAACTTGATTTCAAAATAAGAAAACTGTTAATTAAAAAATACAAATTGTATGAAGGGGCAGCTGATAAAGGTAGAATTGTTATTAATATGAAAGATGAAAATAAGTATGAAATTGATTTAAGTGATAAATTAGGTTTCGAGCGTATGGCAGATGTCATTAATAGTGAACAAATTAAAAACATCGAAGTGAATTTGAAATAATCAATGATATATATAGAATGAAAGCTTAAGAAGCGGTTTAATAATCCCATGTTTAATGATTTTGATACGTGTTTTAATAATAAAAACATATCGAACATTGACTACGTTATTAAGCTGCTTTTTTGTACACTTTGTATCGAATAACTTAAGATCTAAAACTAATCGGAAAGAACAATGATTCCCCTAAAAAAATTTATGTTGCTATTAAAAATCAGTTAATACGAATGTTAACATACGTTTGATTTTCATTAATAATGATTCAAGTTTATTTAAATGAGCGTTAATGTCAGTCTGTTTTGATGCACCTTATAATAAAGACAGATAGTTCAAATTACGTAATAATAACAATCCAATATATCAAGATTGGAGCAAATAAATATGAAATTTACAGCATTAGCAAAAGCAACATTAGCATTAGGAATATTAACTACAGGTGTGTTTACAACAGAAAGTAAAGCTGTTCACGCGAAAGTAGAACTTGATGAGACACAACGCAAATATTATATCAATATGCTACATCAATACTATTCTGAAGAAAGTTTTGAACCAACAAATATTAGTGTTAAAAGCGAAGATTACTATGGCTCTAACGTTTTAAACTTTAAACAACGAAATAAAGCTTTTAAAGTATTTTTACTTGGTGACGATAAAAATAAATATAAAGAAAAAACACATGGCCTTGATGTCTTTGCAGTACCTGAATTAATAGATATAAAAGGTGGCATATATAGCGTTGGCGGTATAACAAAGAAAAATGTGAGATCAGTGTTTGGATTTGTAAGTAATCCAAGTCTACAAGTTAAAAAAATCGATCCTAAACATGGCTTTTCGATAAATGAGTTGTTCTTTATTCAAAAGGAAGAAGTATCGTTGAAGGAACTGGATTTTAAAATAAGAAAAATGTTAGTCGAAAAATATAGATTGTATAAAGGCGCGTCAGATAAAGGTAGAATCGTTATTAATATGAAAGACGAAAAGAAATATGTAATTGATTTAAGTGAAAAATTAAGTTTTGATCGTATGTTTGATGTAATGGATAGTAAGCAAATTAAAAATATTGAAGTGAATTTGAATTAATTAAGTATAATAACTTAAGAAGCGACTTAACGACAAAATGTGAATTGACATGCATGTCCTTAAATAAGGAACTGTGTTAAATACATTACTGTTGTTAAGTTGTTTTTTGCGTTTCAAAGAGCAGAACAGAGTAACATCATCAGTTGTAGTAAACGATAATCTAGTAAAACAACTAAATGAAATAATGAAATTCATTTAACCTGAACATTAAAATATATTTGTTTTTCATTAAGAATAATTCAAGTATATTTAAATCGAGGTTAATTATCGTATGAAACGATGCACGTTATAATAAAAATGTATGATTCAAATTACGTAATGAAAACAATCCAATATATTAAGATTGGAGCAAAACAATATGAAATTAACAGCGATAGCTAAAGCTGCATTAGCTTTAGGAATTTTAACAACAGGAACTTTAACAACAGAAGTTCATTCAGGTCATGCAAAACAAAATCAAAAGTCAGTAAATAAACATGACAAGGAAGCATTATACCGATACTACACTGGAAAGACTATGGAAATGAAAAATATTAGTGCTTTGAAACATGGTAAAAATAACTTGCGTTTTAAGTTTAGAGGTATTAAGATTCAAGTTTTACTGCCTGGAAATGATAAAAGTAAATTTCAACAGCGTAGTTATGAGGGGTTAGATGTGTTTTTTGTTCAAGAAAAAAGAGATAAGCACGATATATTTTATACTGTTGGTGGTGTAATACAGAATAATAAAACATCTGGAGTTGTCAGTGCACCAATATTAAATATTTCAAAAGAAAAGGGTGAAGATGCTTTTGTGAAAGGTTACCCTTATTACATTAAAAAAGAAAAAATAACACTAAAAGAGCTGGATTATAAGTTGAGAAAGCATCTAATCGAAAAATATGGACTTTATAAAACAATCTCAAAAGATGGTAGGGTCAAAATTAGCTTGAAAGATGGCAGTTTTTATAACCTTGATTTAAGATCTAAATTAAAATTCAAATATATGGGGGAAGTCATAGAAAGCAAACAAATTAAAGATATTGAAGTTAACTTAAAGTAAATAATTACGAATAATAAAAAGTAATTGAAGCGGCTTAACGATGAAAAGTAAATTGATGCGCATACCTTACCAAAAGGATGCATCAATCGATATCGTCGTTAAGCTGTTTTGGTTTACGTTTCATGGATTCTACCCCAATTTTCATAAATATAAAAATTCCACCACCAACATCAAAATTCTCAACATCGCAACATACCCAAATGTTATAATAAATCTATTACACAAAGAGATAAATTACTTATTCAAAGGCGGAGGAATCACATGTCTATTACTGAAAAACAACGTCAGCAACAAGCTGAATTACATAAAAAATTATGGTCGATTGCGAATGATTTAAGAGGGAACATGGATGCGAGTGAATTCCGTAATTACATTTTAGGCTTGATTTTCTATCGCTTCTTATCCGAAAAAGCAGAACAAGAATATGCAGATGCGTTGGCAGGTGAAGATATCACGTATCAAGAGGCATGGGCAGATGAAGAATATCGTGAAGACTTAAAAGCTGAATTAATTGATCAAGTCGGTTACTTCATTGAACCACAAGATTTATTCAGTGCGATGATTCGTGAAATTGAAACGCAAGATTTCGATATCGAACATCTGGCGACGGCAATTCGTAAAGTTGAAACATCAACATTAGGTGAAGAAAGTGAAAATGACTTTATCGGACTGTTCAGCGATATGGACTTAAGTTCAACGCGACTAGGTAACAATGTCAAAGAACGTACTGCTTTAATCTCTAAAGTCATGGTTAATCTTGACGATTTACCATTTGTTCACAGTGATATGGAAATTGATATGTTAGGTGATGCATATGAATTCCTAATTGGGCGCTTTGCGGCGACAGCAGGTAAAAAAGCAGGCGAGTTCTATACACCACAACAAGTATCTAAGATACTGGCGAAGATTGTCACAGACGGTAAAGATAAATTACGTCATGTGTACGACCCAACATGTGGTTCCGGTTCATTATTGTTACGTGTTGGTAAAGAAACGCAAGTGTATCGTTATTTCGGTCAAGAACGTAACAATACCACTTACAACTTAGCACGCATGAACATGTTATTACATGATGTACGTTATGAAAATTTCGATATCCGTAATGATGACACGTTGGAAAATCCAGCCTTTTTAGGCAATACATTTGATGCGGTTATTGCGAACCCACCATACAGTGCGAAATGGACAGCAGATTCAAAATTTGAAAATGACGAACGATTCAGCGGATACGGCAAACTTGCGCCAAAGTCCAAAGCAGACTTTGCCTTTATTCAACACATGGTACATTACTTAGACGATGAAGGTACCATGGCCGTTGTACTCCCACATGGTGTCTTATTCCGTGGTGCTGCAGAAGGTGTCATTCGTCGTTATTTAATTGAAGAAAAGAACTACTTAGAAGCCGTGATTGGCTTACCAGCCAATATTTTCTATGGGACAAGTATTCCAACATGTATTTTAGTATTTAAAAAATGTCGCCAACAAGAAGACTATGTATTATTTATCGATGCATCCAATGATTTTGAAAAAGGAAAAAATCAAAACCATTTAACCGATGCCCAAGTCGAACGCATTATTAACACATATAAGCGTAAGGAAACAATTGATAAATATAGCTACAGTGCGACATTACAAGAGATCGCCGATAACGATTACAACTTAAACATACCGAGATATGTCGATACATTCGAAGAAGAAGCACCGATTGATTTAGATCAAGTCCAACAAGATTTGAAAAATATCGACAAAGAAATCGCAGAAGTTGAACAAGAAATCAATGCATACCTGAAAGAACTTGGGGTGTTGAAAGATGAGTAATACACAAAAGAAAAATGTGCCAGAGTTGAGGTTCCCAGGGTTTGAAGGCGAATGGGAAGAGAAGAAGTTAGGGGACCTTACTACCAAAATAGGTAGTGGAAAGACTCCCAAAGGTGGAAGTGAAAACTATACAAACAAAGGCATACCATTTTTAAGGAGTCAAAATATTAGAAATGGTAAATTAAATCTTAATGACTTAGTTTATATTAGTAAAGATATAGATGATGAGATGAAAAATAGTAGAACGTACTATGGTGATGTTCTTTTAAATATTACAGGAGCATCAATAGGTAGAACAGCCATTAATTCGATAGTTGAAATACATGCTAATTTAAATCAACATGTATGTATTATTAGATTGAAAAAAGAGTATTATTATAATTTTTTTGGACAGTATCTATTATCAAGAAAAGGTAAAAGGAAAATTTTCCTTGCACAAAGTGGAGGTAGTCGAGAAGGACTAAACTTCAAAGAAATTGCTAATTTAAAAATCTTCACCCCAACTATATTTGAAGAACAGCAAAAAATAGGCGAATTCATCAGCAAACTTGACCGACAAATTGAATTAGAAGAACAAAAACTTGAATTACTTCAGCAACAGAAAAAAGGCTATATGCAGAAAATCTTCTCGCAAGAATTGCGATTCAAAGATGAGGAAGGTAAAGATTATCCAGATTGGAAATCAAAATCAATTCAAGAAATATTTGAGAATAAGGGTGGCACTGCTCTAGAAACAGAATTTAATTTTGACGGTAATTATAAAGTTATAAGTATAGGAAGTTATTCTATAAATAGCACTTATAATGATCAAAATATAAGAGTCAATAAAAATAAAAAAACTGAAAAATATATTTTATCAAAAGGCGACTTAGCAATGGTATTAAATGATAAAACAAAAGATGGGAAAATTATAGGTAGAAGTATATTTATAGATAAAGATAATCAATATATTTATAATCAAAGAACTGAAAGATTAATACCATTTGCTGAAAATGATAATAAATTTTTATGGTTCTTAATGAATACAGATTTAATTAGAAATAAAATAAAATAAAAGGTATGATGCAAGGAGCAACCCAAGTTTATATAAATTATTCATCTATTAAATTGATATCTATACAATTGCCACTTCTTGAAGAACAACAGAAAATAAGAGGGTTTCTAGAAGTTTTATCTGGAATAACTACTAAACAATTGCACAAGATAGACCAATTAAAAGAGAGGAAAAAGGCGTTTTTACAGAAAATGTTTATTTGATTTGTCGCTGCAATATAGTTTTTATTATTTGTTTATTTCAGATGTTTCACCATCATATTGCGTAACTTTTACAAATAAGAAATAAAGTTCAATGAAATCAAAAACGAACATTAAATTTAGGCACTGTGATAGCACAGTGTCTTTTTTGTGTCGAAATTGTGTACAGAATAAGTAGTTAAATAAAGATTAAGTTGAGATAAAGTGTTATTCGTAAATAAAAGAGAGTAGATCGATAGGAATTGAATGATATTAGTTAACTATTTATTAAATTACTTAATAATGATTAATTTTTAGTTAAAGTAAGTTTAATGTGAAGCACGACCATTGCTCATTATAATGAATGAGGATTGTTCGTATTGCGTAATAGAATAAATCAAATAGACTAAAAATTGGGAGCATAGAATTATGAAATTAAAAAATATTGCTAAAGCAAGTTTAGCACTAGGGATTTTAACAACAGGGATGATTACAACTACTGCTCAGCCAGTAAAAGCAATTGAGCAAAGCAGATTATCAGTTACTTCAAAAGATACACAAGAATTAAAAAAATACTACAGTGGAACAGGATATAATTTTCAAAATGTGAGTGGTTATAGAGAAGGTAATAAAATGAACATTATTGATGGACCACAACTTAATGTAGTTACTTTACTTGGCACAGACAAAGAAAGGTTTAAGGACGATGAAGATTATGAAGGACTTGATGTATTTGTTGTAAGAGAAGGGTCAGGTAAACACGCAGATAATATATCAATTGGTGGAATTACAAAAACAAATAAGAATCAATATAAAGACCCTGTACAAAACGTTAATTTATTGACTTCTAAGAGTAACGGTCAAAATACTGCTTCTGTGACTTCAGAATACTATAGCATCAATAAAGAAGAAATTTCATTAAAAGAACTTGATTTCAAACTAAGAAAGCAATTAATTGATAAACATGATCTTTATAAGACAGAGCCTAAAGACAGCAAAATTAAAGTTTCTATGAAAAATGGCGGCTACTATACGTTTGAATTAAATAAAAAATTACAGCCTCATCGCATGGGTGATACGATTGATAGTAGAAATATAAAGAAAATTGAAGTGAATTTATAATAATATTCGAGGGAGTATATCATGAGAGAAAATTTTAAATTACGTAAAATGAAAGTCGGTTTAGTATCAGTTGCAATTACTATGTTATATATCATGACAAATGGCGAAGCAGAAGCATCTGAAGGTAGCCAAACTGTTAAGAACCCAAAGGTGAATGCAACTGAAGAAATCAAAGTTGGATCACAACCAGTTCAAAATAATCAAGAAGTAAGTTCGGAACAAACAAAAAAGAATTTTGTTAATTTAGACCCCATTAAACCTGGTGCTCAAAAGGTAACAGGGACTACTTTACCCAGCCATATTATTCTAATGAATATAGATGGTAAAAGTGCTGATTCAGTAGATGGAGGAAATAGTGATTTAGTATTTGCTGATGAAAACGGAAGATTCGAGTATCCACTACACAATAGAAAAATTGTTCATAATCAAGAAATTGAGGTTTCGTCATCCAGTCCTGATTTAGGTGATGATGAAGAAGATGAAGAAGTAGAAGAAGATTCAACTGAAAAAGCTGGTACTGAGGAAGAAAACACAGATGCTAAAGCTACATACACAACACCACGATATGAAAAAGCGTATGAAATACCGAAAGAACAACTAAAAGAAAAAGATGGACATCACCAAGTTTTCATCGAACCTATTACTGAAGGTTCAGGTATTATTAAAGGTCATACGTCTGTAAAAGGTAAAGTTGCTCTATCTATTAATAATAAATTTATTAATTTTGAAGAAAGAGCTAAAGATGGAATTAGTAAAGAAGATACTAAAGCTAGTTCCGATGGTGTTTGGATGCCTATTAATGAAAAAGGATATTTTGATTTTGATTTCAAAAAAAATCCTTTTGATAACTTAGAGTTAAAGAAAAATGATGAAATCTCATTAACATTTGCACCTGATGATGAAGATGAAGCATTGAAGTCATTAATTTTCAAAACTAAAGTAACGAGTTTAGAAGATATTGATAAAGCAGAAACTAAATATGACCATACTAAAGTGGAAAAAGTAAAAGTATTGAAAGATGTTAAAGAAGATTTACATGTAGATGAAATTTATGGAAGTTTGTACCATACAGAACAAGGTAAAGGTATTCTCGATAAACAGGGAACTAAAGAAATTACAGGTAAGACTAAATTCGCGAATGCAGTAGTGAAAGTATATTCTGACTTAGGTGATGCGCAACTGTTTCCTGATATTCAAGTAGATGAAAATGGTAAATTTAGCTTTGATGCTGAAAAAGCTGGTTTCAGATTACAAAATGGAGAAACATTGAATTTTGCAGTAGTTAAACCTATTACTGGTGAGCTATTACATCAAGGATTCGTTTCTAAGTATATCGATGTTTATGAATCTCCGGAAGAAAAGAAAGAACGTGAATTTGAAGAGAAACTTGAAAACACGCCTGCATATCATAAATTACATGGTGATAAAATTGTCGGCTATGATGTTCAAGGTAATCCATCAACTTGGTTCTATCCATTAGGTGAAAAGAAAGTTGAACGTAAGGCACCAAAATTAGAAAAATAATTAATAAAATAAAACAGCTTAATGATGTAATGAAACTAGTGAGTTAATCACTGACTTCAACGTCATTGAGCTGTTTTTTGTGCTTTGTTACAAAGCATTATTGAGTTTATTTTACGTGTTCATATTTTGAAACATCAAAGCCGTCTTGTTTAGCTTTGTTGATAATGTCTTTGATTGAATGTAGTCCTTTATCGGCGAAGTATGATCTTAAGTTGTCTTTTGTAGCTTGGTCAGCATTCTTATCTAATAACACATCGATATAGCTTAATTCATGTTCTAAGAAGTTTGCATCATCATGTAGTACAAGTCCATTTTGAGAATAAACTTTCGCATCTGCTTGATTACTATATCCAACAACGCCAGTTGCTAAAACACCTACCATTGCCGTAGCTACTAAAACCTTTTTAAATTTCATATCTATCACTCCTCTAAAAAATGTAACTCTATCATAACACTGAATATTGAGAAAATTACGTTTATTAAGCCGATTTAATAATTTTAATAAATAGTTAAAGTGACAAATATTGTTTAAATGCAATTAATCTTTAATGCGATGGTTATGGATTTTCCTACTAAAACCTTGATTTCAAAGAGGGTTTAAATCAAATGAAACAATAATAAAAAAATGACGCAACATAATAATAAGTACAAATTTAATTAAGAAATTAAATTGATTGTATATGTATATTTTGGTAACGTAAAAGAGAAATATACAAAATAATTAATTATTTATATGAAAAGAGAATATAAATGAAGTATAAAACAGAGAGACGTGAAACGATGGGATATTTAAAAGGGTTTGCATTGTACATAAGTATCTTAATTTTAATAGTTTTTATAGCAGGTTGTGGCAAAAGTGATAAAACAAAAGAAGATTCAAAAGAAGCACAAATTAAAAAGAGCTTTGAGAAAACTTTAGATATGTATCCAATCAAAAATCTCGAGGATTTATACGACAAAGAAGGCTATAGAGATGGTGAATTTAAAAAGGGTGATAAGGGTACATGGACTTTACTCACAAGTTTTGCTAAAAGTAACAAACCAGGTGAGATAGATGATGAAGGCATGGTTTTATTTTTAAATAGAAATATAAAGAAGGCAACAGGATATTATTACACGAGCAAAGTTCATGATGAATTTAATGAAAAAGAGCATCAAAAAAAATATCATGTTGAACTTAAAAATAATAAAATAGTTCTTTTGGATAATGTAGAAGATTCAAAGCTCAAAAATAAAATAGAAAATTTTAAATTCTTTAGTCAGTACGCTGATTTTAGAGATTTTAAAAACTATAAAAATGGAAATATATCAAGTGCAGATAATGTACCAAGTTTCGATGCAGAATATCAAATAAGTAATACGGATAAAAATGTAAAAAAACTTAGAGAGGTTTATCCAATCACAACAAAAAAATCTCCAGTATTAAAATTACATATAGATGGTGACATAAAAGGAAGTTCAATTGGATATAAAAATATAGAATTTAATTTTTCAAAAGTAAAAGACGAAGAAACAGCTGTTAGAGATTTTGTGAATTTTGGACCATCTGATGGAGTTAGCTAAAGATAATTAGATGTAGAAATAATTCTAAAACAGAGAGACGTGAAACGATGGGATATTTAAAAAGGATTGGAATGTGTATAAGCCTGTTGATTGTAATCATTTTTGTAACATCTTGCGGTGGTGGTAATAAAATCACTGGAGATTCAAAAGAAACACAAATCAAAAAGAGTTTTGCGAAAACGTTAGATATGTACCCAATCAAAAATCTTGAAGATTTATACGACAAAGAAGGATATCGAGATGGCGAATTTAAAAAAGGTGACAAAGGGATGTGGACGATATACACAGATTTCGCTAAAAGTAATAAACCGGGTGAATTGGATGATGAAGGTATGGTTTTAAATCTGGATAGAAATACTCGAACGGCTAAGGGATATTATTTTGTTAAGAAATTTTATGAAAAGGATAAATTACCTGATAGAAAAAATTATAAAGTTGAAATGAAAAATAATAAAAGTATCTTATTAGACAAGGTAGAAGATCCAAATCTAAAAAAGAGAATAGAAAACTTTAAATTTTTCGGACAATATGCAAATTTTAAGGATTTGGAAAATTACAACAATGGCGACGTGTCAATAAATTGGAATGTTCCAAGTTATGACGTGGAATATAAAATGAGCAATAAAGATGAAAATGTTAAACAATTAAGAAGTCGTTATAACATTCCTACTGATAAAGCTCCAATGTTAAAAATGCATATTGACGGGGACTTAAAAGGTAGTTCTGTTGGATATAAAAGGTTAGAAATAGATTTTTCAAAAGAAGATAGGGATATTTCAGTCATTGATTATTTAAGTTATAAGCCAGCGAAAAAATAGTACTGATAATTAAATATTAGGGTGTGAAGGAATGGAATATCTAAAAAGGCTTGCATTGTTCATAAGTGTTATTATTTTGACCATTTTTATAATGGGTTGTGATAGTCAAAGCGATACTGCAGAAAATCCAAAAGAAGGTTCAAAAGAAGCACAAATTAAAAAGAGTTTTTCGAAAACGTTAGATATGTATCCAATTAAGAATCTCGAGGATTTATATGACAAAGAAGGATATCGTGATGGCGAATTTAAAAAAGGTGATAAAGGGACGTGGACAATATCAACAGATTTTGCTAAAAGCAACAAACCAGGTGAAATGGATAGTGAAGGTATGGTGCTACATTTGAATAGAAATATGAGGACGGCAACTGGGCATTATACTATAAGAACAACTTATGATGAATTGGGTAAGATGACACGCGAAAAAAATTATCGTGTTGAACTTAAAAATAATAAGATAGTAGTTTTAGATAAAGTAGAAGATGTAAACCTTAAACATAAAATTGAAAATTTTAAATTTTTTAGTCAGTATGCAGATTTTAAAGATTTGAAAAATTATAAAAATGGAAGAATATCTATCAATGAAAATGTTCCGTATTATGAAGCAGAGTACAAAAGGAATAATAGTGATGGAAATGTAAAAAAACTTAGAGAAAAGTACCCAATTACAACCAAGCAGTCTCCAATATTAAAACTGCATATAGACGGAGATATTAAAGGTAGCTCAGTTGGATATAAGCAGATAGAGTACATGTTTTCTAAGGAGAAAGAGGATGAGACTTTTATGAGTGATTTTTTGAACTTCGGACCATCACATAGTAATTAGTAAATAAAACCAGGGGCATAAACTAATTTAAAACAAGAGAGAAGTGAAAATATGGGATATTTTAAAAGAGTTTTACTTTATATAATTGTTATGGTTTTGAGTGTTTTTATAATAGGTTGTGATAAATCAAGCGATACTTCAGAAAAATCAAAAGGAGATTCAAAAGAAGCACAAATTAAAAAGAGTTTTGCAAAAACGTTAGACATGTATCCTACTGAAAATCTAGAAGACTTTTATGACAAAGAGGGATATCGAGATGGAAAATTTAAAAAAGGCGACAAAGGTACTTGGGTTATTAGATCTGAAATGACAACAGAACTGAAAAATGAAAATATGGTATCTAAAGGTATGGTCATACGTTTAAATAGAAATAGTAGAACATGCACTGGTGAATATTTTGTCAGGATAGTTAAAGAAGACAGTGAGGGCAAGGTATATAGTGATGAACGAAAATATCCAGTGAAAATGGAAAATAATAAAATCATTCCATTAAAACCAATCGATGATGAAAAAGTAAAAAAAGAAATTGAAGAATTTAAATTCTTTGTACAATACGGGAATTTCAAAGAATTGGAAAACTATAAAGACGGAGAAGTGACATATAACCCAGAAGCACCAATATACTCTGCACAATATCAATTGAAAAACAGTGATTACAATGTAGAACAATTACGTAAGCGATATAATATCCCGACGCAAAAAGCGCCTAAATTATTATTGAAAGGCTCAGGTAATTTAAAAGGTTCATCAGTCGGATATAAAAATATTGAATTTACCTTTGTTGAAAACAAGGAAGAAAATATTTACTTCACAGATAGTGTCTACTTTAATCCAAGCGAGGATAAATAAGTATAATTATTATTATAAAAAATGACGTTAGAACATTTAATAATAAAGTTAAATGAATTACATGTATTAAATTGAATAAGTTAGTTTTGTTTGATAACATAAAAGTTGAATAATCACTATTTTAATAAGTTATATGAAATATTCAAATGTTTATAAAATTAAAGCAGAGAGATGTGAAATGATGGAGTATATAAAAAAAATTGCTTTGTACATGAGTGTATTACTTTTAATCATTTTTATTGGGGGATGTGGAAATATGAAAGATGAACAGAAAAAAGAGGAACAAACGAATAAAACAGATTCAAAAGAAGAACAAATCAAAAAGAGTTTTGCGAAAACGTTAGATATGTATCCAATTAAGAATCTCGAGGATCTATATGACAAAGAAGGATATCGAGATGGTGAGTTTAAAAAAGGTGATAAAGGTATGTGGACGATATATACAGATTTTGCCAAAAGTAATAAAGCAGACGAATTAAGTAATGAAGGTATGGTCTTATACTTAGATAGAAATACACGGACAGCAAAGGGACATTATTTTGTTAAGACATTTTATGAAAAGGATAAATTCCCAGATAGAAAAAAATATAAAGTTGAAATGAAAAATAATAAAATTATCTTATTAGACAAGGTAGAAGATCCAAAACTAAAAAAGAGAATAGAAAACTTTAAATTTTTCGGACAATATGCAAACCTTAAAGAATTGAAAAATTACAACAATGGTGATGTCTCAATTAATGAGAATGTTCCAAGTTATGACGCAAAATTTAAAATGAGCAATAAAGATGAAAATGTTAAGCAATTAAGAAGTCGTTATAATATTCCTACTGATAAAGCACCGGTATTAAAAATGCATATTGATGGTAATTTGAAAGGAAGTTCTGTGGGTTATAAAAAGTTGGAAATTGACTTTTCAAAAGGTGAAAAAAGCGATTTGTCAGTAATAGATTCATTAAATTTCCAGCCGGCGAAGGTGGATGAAGATGAAAGATAAATACAAAATAGATCCAGGACCTATTAAATATAATACTGAGGAAACTACAGCTATTTCTAAAATAAGTTATGAAATTGAAAATGCGAAATTATATGGAATTAAAAGTAAAACAATAGGTAGACAAATAGATCAATTAAAAGAAGCGAAAAAATTCCCTTCTAATCTTGAATATGTTGATAGTTATACTGATTCTCTTAATGGAGTAACAACTTCTGCTTTTTTAAATAAAGATACAGGCAAAGTAACTCTTGGGATGACTGGGACTAATATACAAGGCGAAGCCTTTAAAAAGTTAAAAGAAGGTGAATTTTCAAGACAAAATTTTACCAATGCTTTGGAAACAGTTAAAGATGGATATGCAGATCTTAAAATATTATATTCTCCTGCATCTGATCAAAACTATAGATATGCGAATACGCAAGAATTTATAAATAAAATAAAAAGTAAGTATGATATTGATTTTATTACTGGACATTCACTAGGTGGAAGAGATGCGGTAGTTCTAGGAATGAGTAATGGTATTCCGAACATTGTGGTTTATAATCCAGCTCCTATTTCTATAACTAGTTTGAATCCTAATTCCCCAGATGGAAAACGATTGTTAGAGTTATATAAAAATTATAAAGGTAATATTACTAGGTTTGTTGCAGAAAATGATGCATTGACAGAAAATCTGAAGAAATATAAGCATTATGTTTTTTTCGGTAATGATAAAGTCTTTAAAAATGGTAAAGGTCATGAAATGGAAGGCTTTCTGACCGAAGAAGAACAAAAAGCTATAAAAAAAGAACTTAAAAAACTACAAGGTTATGCAGAAGAAAATAATAAGTCATTTGTAAAGCATTCAAATAATGCTATCTCTAAATTAGCTAGTATAGAATTACTTAGAGCAAATATGATGACTACAAATGGAGGAGGATTATCTTCTTCGCAGCAAAAAGTTTTAGAAAGTTTAACAGCTTTAACAATTGCGCAGTCATTCAGTCAACTGATAGACGATGAAATTAATCAAATCAAAAAAATGTATAATGAAAAGAAAAAGAAATTTGGAAAAAATTGGGAAGACGCTCAAAAAGCTGGAAAAGCTGTAGGTGAAGATTTGAGTGTAAATGGAGTTCTCAATGCTTTAGATGAAGGTCAAGTGAATGAAAGTAGTATGGTAAGAGAACCTGAACAAATGATATCTGCAAAAGAAAGACAACTTTCAACGATAGGGTCTTCTGTATCAAATTATATTATGAGAGTTAGACTCAGTATTAATGAAATCGTTGATAAAGATCAAGTGCTTGCATCACAAATAGGTGGATTACTATGATGTTTAATCAAATTAATAATAAAAATGAATTAGAAGAATCATATGAATCTGAGAAAAAACGTATAGAGAATGAACTGCAAAATTTAAATGAACTTAGGCATAGAACTCGAAAAGAAAATGAACGTAGTTATGATGTTTTTCAATATTTGAAACACGAAATGAATTATAGTGAAGATGCACAAAGGAAAATGACGAGAAATATAGAAGCGTATGAGCAAGAAATCAATGAGATAATTAGAAAGCAAGAATGGAAATTAGAAGAATATAAAGAAGACTTAAAAAAGTCTTATGAAAAGCAGTTAGATAAACTAAGTGACTGATAATTTGGAGGAGATTAAATGACTCTAATAGAACCAGATATGACCTTAAGAATGCCAGATATAAGTACTACAGTAGAAACACTTAATCTCATATCTAAAATGAATGCTCAAAAAGAAAACATTCGTTCAGTTGTTGCACCTGAACATAAGCATAAATATAAAGATATTGAAAATGGATTAAAAGGTGAAGAAAAAGTATTAATTGAACAAATGGCGCATCATTGCGAGGCTTTTAAAGCTAATTTTAAAGGCGCGGCTCAAGGAGATTGGGTTAAAAGTGCCATGTCTGAGATAGACAGCATTAAGGATGACCTGAAAAAAATTAATAGCTAAACTACATATCGTACTACTAAATAAAGCGACCAATGTTCAGTGTATTCACAACTGACACTAGGCCGCTTCTTTTTATTTTATTCCCATGTGAAGTAATTCGAACTGAATCGAAATATCACACTTACAATTGTAAAAACACAACTTAAATTACTGTCCCGCATTAAACATATCCAAATTCCAAACAGCAACAACAAAATCCTCAAGTACCAAAAGCTATGACCTCTTTATCAAAATCAACGCAAGTCAAACTCTCTCGAACTATCCGCCATAAATCATCCTCACCTTACAAACCATAAAGCGCTGCAGTTAAGTATTGAATGGCATAGCCAATTGAAATGAAAATAGCAATCGTTATAATAGCACTGCCAATGGTATATAAAGTATGTTTCGTAGATAATCCTTCAGTCTTTGAACCAAAAACACTGAGTAGAATAAATGTAATACCAATGATATATAAAACTAAAATGACAAATAGCATGTTTATACACCTCGATTCTCTCTCGTGAGATATATCTTTGTCTCCATTATAAAGTAAAGTGCTCAATAATTTAATTAAGTATACTATTTTTTTATTATCGAAGATTGCGAAAGAGGAAATGCTCCTATATAATGTAAAACGGAATTATTCCTATTTGCAAACGAACGAAACAAATAAATTGAAGTGAGGGTATATATATGGCTAAAATTCCAGTTACGGTATTAAGTGGTTATTTAGGCTCGGGGAAAACAACGTTGTTAAATCATATTTTACAAAATCGAGAAGGTCGACGTATTGCGGTAATTGTAAATGATATGAGTGAAGTCAATATCGATAAAGATCTTGTCGCAGATGGTGGGGGACTATCGCGCACAGACGAAAAATTAGTCGAACTTTCTAATGGTTGTATCTGTTGTACACTTAGAGACGATTTATTAAAAGAAGTTGAGCGTTTAGTGAAAAAAGGTGGCATCGATCAAATTGTTATTGAGTCAACAGGGATTTCAGAGCCAGTACCTGTTGCACAAACTTTCTCATATATTGATGATGAACTTGGCATTGATCTTACAGCGATTTGCCGTTTAGATACAATGGTTACAGTTGTGGATGCTAACCGCTTCGTACATGACATCAACTCAGAAGATTTATTGATGGATCGTGATCAAAGCGTTGATGAAACAGATGAGCGTTCGATTGCTGATTTATTAATTGACCAAGTTGAATTTTGTGATGTATTGATTATTAATAAAATTGATTTAATTAGTGAAGAAGAACTTGCGAAGTTAGAAAAAGTGTTAAGTGCATTGCAACCTACTGCTAAAATTATTAAGACAATAAATTCTGAAGTGGATTTAAAAGAAGTCTTAAATACGCAGCGTTTTGATTTTGAAAAAGCGAGCGAGTCAGCAGGATGGATCAAAGAACTTGAGTCTGGTGGGCATGCATCGCATACACCTGAAACAGAAGAATATGGTATATCATCGTTTGTATATAAACGTCGACTTCCTTTCCATGCTAAAAGGTTCAATGATTGGTTAGAAACCATGCCAAATAATGTCGTTCGATCAAAAGGTATCGTATGGCTAGCACAATACAATCACGTAGCATGTTTATTATCTCAAGCAGGGTCATCTTGCAATATTCATCCAGTTACATATTGGGTGGCTAGTATGTCTGAAGCACAACAAACGCAAATATTAGCAGAACGCCAAGACGTCGCAGCTGAATGGGATCCAGAATATGGCGATCGTCATACACAATTTGTCATTATTGGTACCGACTTAGATGAAGAAAAATTAACAAAAGAACTCGATGCATGCTTAGTCAATGCGCAAGAAATTGATGCAGATTGGCAACAATTTGAAGATCCATATCAATGGCAAATTAGACCAGCACGATAAGTTGAATGAAGTATAATCATTTTTAAATTGTGGCTTAATTGTTTGCAATTTATGACAATTAATAAAAAGTTAAGATGTTCTTAGGATCTTTTTGTTTTCAATCTATCTAAAGTGTGATAGTTTTGATAAAGCAGAAATTTGCATTTTATCCATAGGGCTAGGACATGTATGTGTCTTAGTCCTTTTTATGTTTGCTTTGATGAAAAATGGCAAAACCATCGTACCAACTGTTAATTGAAGGTACAATCATTGTTTAACAGTCATAAAAATGAGTGAAGTAAATGCAGCTATCAATGTACTATTAACACTTACGGTCACACGAGTGTTTCAGTCTAAACGTGCAACGCAATTCTGCACGTGGCCAATATATCTTGGGATAGATTATGAAAATCATTAAGATTTCGTATGCCAAATCATGAATGTCTCAGACCTCGAGTATCAAACATAAAACACGCCACAAAAATATAACGCGTCAGACTACAAAGATCACGAATATTCCGTACGTCCCACCAAGAACATCCTATACAAAAAACCAAGACCATTTATTTGCAACAAACTAACAAGACTCACCTCACATCAATAAATCAACACAAAGCAAAGCCACCATCCCTATTGGTATAGTGGCCTGAGAATTTTAAGTATTCAATTCGCTTAAATTATTTTGCGAAAATGTCGATAATTGCTTTGATGATTTTAATGATAGTACCTACAATAGCCATCGTTTTGTCCTCCTGTATGTTGATTTAACATAGTGATGAGTTGTTGATCGTTAATGTTTGAGATTAGTTGTTACCTAAAAATTTACCAAGTAAATCTTTAAAGAATTTGAATAATTTTGCTACGAATTCCATGTGAATGGCCCCCTTCAAATAAGATGTTCATATCTATGAGATTTTTATAACTTACTTACCAGTGAATTTCTCAATTAATCCTTTAATGAATTTAATGATTCCTGCAATGATACCCATGTGAAAGACCTCCTTTGTTTGTTATGAAATCTTATTTACCAGTGAATTGTTCGATTAAGCTTTTGATAACTTTAATGATGCCAGCGATGATACCCATTAAGATTACCTCCTTTGCTTATGAGTTAACTTCATTGTACATAGTTATCTTGTGCGTAATTGATTTTTTTCCTAACTTGAATTGTTATGATCATAACTGCGAATTTTTTATTTTAAAAGGACGGGAAATACTGCCTAACTGTACAGGTGCATTTACAAAATCTTTACAATCATTGGTTTAATAGAGGTTAAGCTCATGAATTTGACATGAAGCAGAAATTTAATTATATTTTATGTTATAAGTTTAAAACGAATAACACGTTAGGTCTCGTCTAGGCAAAGCATATTTATGAAGATGAATTGAACAGACAGAAGTAACATTTTATATACATATGTGCATGGGAGCACGCTTAAAGAGAACAATGCAACAAGGTATATCAACGTACCGTGATGCAGTGTCTAGTTAAACTGAAACCTGCAATAGTAAATTTTCTGCCATTATGTACAGAATCTACTATTGTAGGTTTTTATTTTATACATAAGCAATTATGCGAGAGATTAGAAATAAGGAGGTTATGCAGTGTTAAGTTTTCAATTGCTATTTTCACTGTTTGTTATTGCGCTTATCATTGCATTGATAAGTGGCTTGTTGTTTTTAGCACCAGTTATGCCAATGAGATATATTAAATTACATTTATACATACTAGTCATGCCAGTATTATTTGCAGTCATTGGCTTTTTCGGTATTCATGGTCAACATGTCTTAGGTCCATTTAAAATAGATCGTTTATCTTGGTTATTAGCTGGCTTTGTAATGGCGCTTGGTTTTATTATTCAAAAGTTTTCAATGCGATATTTACTAGGTGATCATCATTATAGACATTACTTTCCATTGTTCACTGCGATTACGTCGTTTGCATCTTTAGCATGGATGTCTGAAGACTTAAGACTGATGGCACTCTGCTGGGGTATGACATTATTATGTTTAACATTGCTGATGAACGTTAATCGTTTTTGGAAAGTGCCACGTGAGTCTGCGAAATTATCAAGTATGACATTTTTATGTGGTTGGCTTGCATTCGTTGGAGCAATTGTAACTATTTATATTGCGACTGGCGAGTGGCGCGTGCCTCAACATATGTCTAATTCGACATGGTCATTGTTGACGAATGTACTACTTGTATTAGCTGTCATGATACCAGCAGCACAATTTCCATTTCATCGATGGTTGATTGAATCTGTAACAGCACCAACGCCAGTATCGGCAATTATGCATGCAGGAATTGTGAATGCAGGTGGTGTTATTCTAACTCGTTTTGCGCCGATATTTGATAATGGATTTGCGTTATCATTATTACTTATCCTTTCTAGTATTTCTGTATTGTTAGGATCGGGTATTAGCTTGGTTCAAGTGGATTACAAAAGACAGTTAGTCGGCTCTACGATGAGTCAAATGGGCTTTATGTTAGTTCAATGTGCATTGGGTGTATATTCAGCAGCGATTATTCATTTAATATTGCACGGTATTTTTAAAGCAACATTATTTTTACAATCAGGTTCTATCGTGAAGCGATTCAATATTCCAAAACAAGCATCTGCTAAAGACGCTTATGGCTGGATTGTCATGGGACGTGTATTAGCTATTATCGTGGCATTTCTATTTTGGATGAGTAGTGACAGAATTGCATATGAAGTGTTAAGTGCACTCATTCTAGCATGGTCATTACTTGTATCTTGGAATCAGATGGTAGCCTTTAGTAAAGGGCGCATGGCACGTCTGGTTGGCATGATTTTGATTGCAATTGTGACATTTATCTACGTCATCACACACAATTATTTTTACGATGTATTACAAAATATAACAACACATGCGACAACGCCGCCTACAGTGAGTGTCATCATTAGTGTTGTCATTTTAATATTTGGTAGTTTATTAAGTATTTGGGTGGCGCGTCATCGATACTCTAAGGGTTTTGCGGTATTGTACGTGTGGTTAGTTAATCTAGGTGAAGCACGCTCGAAAGCGATAGAAAGTCATCCGAATTATTTGAAGAAGTATTTATAGGAGGTGAAAGGTATGACAACACAGTTAAATATCAATTCAGTCATTGAAAATGCGAAACGTGTTATTACACCATTATCACCGATTTCGATTTTTGCAGCACGAAATCCATGGGAAGGATTAGAAGCGGATACGTTTGAAGATGTTGCAAAATGGTTACGTGATGTTCGAGATGTGGATATTTTTCCAAATAAAGCATTAATAGAAAGTGCTGTGGCACGTGGTGAATTAGACGAAAGTGTCTTTAATCAACTTGTTACTGATATGTTACTTGAACATCACTACAATATCCCGCAACACTACATCAATCTTTATATTGATAACATTAAAACATTAAAAGACGTACCTGCATCATATATGAATCATTCAAATGTTGATGTTGTTGCTGATCTACTATTAGAAAAATCAAAACGTGATATGGCTGATTCATATCATCACTATGATGTACGTCCGATGAGTGATGCAATAATAGATGAACAAGGTGAGCCACTTAGCGAACAAGTGAATCGTCAAATGATTAAATGGACGAAACTTTATATCGATCAATTTCTATCGAGTTGGACAATGCCGAAGCGTGAGCAAAGTTTTTACCATGCATGGTTGCATTTAGCGCAACATGATCATAGTTTTACTAAAGCACAGCGCCAAGTGATTAAAGGCTTGCCCAATGATCCTAAAATGACGATAGAGTCAGTATTAACTCATTTTTCAATAGATCAGGAAGACTACCAAGCTTATGTTGAAGGACATCTTTTGGCGTTACCGGGTTGGGCAGGTATGTTGTATTACCGTTCACAACAGCATCACTTTGAACAACATTTGTTAACGGATTATTTGGCAATTCGGTTAGTTGTCGAACAATTGCTAGTTGGTGATGAGTTTAAGTCAGTCACTAAAGATTGTGAAAGTAGATCGGAAAATTGGTTTAAGCAAACTGTTGCATCATGGTGTTACTACAGTGATATGCCTAGCGATGTATTACTACAACATGACGTCAATGAAATTCAAACGTTTATTCATTTTGCAGCAACTATGAATAAAAATGTATTTAAAAATTTATGGCTAATTGCCTGGGAAATGACATACGAATCTCAGTTAAAACAAAAAATTAAAGCAGGTCATGAAAGTGTGGCGGGCGCATTAGATGTAAACCAAGTAAATGTCTCAGAAAATGATAACGCTAATCAGCCACATTCAGTATTATTAAATGACACACAAGCAGTTGATGAAAATAATAGCGAGCTAAATCAGGTGGGCACATCAACGAAAGCGCAAATTGCATTTTGTATAGATGTTCGTTCAGAACCATTTCGTAGACATATCGAAGCAGCAGGGCCCTTTGAAACGATTGGTATTGCAGGTTTCTTTGGATTACCTATTCAAAAAGATGCCGTAGACGAACAATTCAAACATGATTCATTACCTGTCATGGTACCGCCGGCATATCGCATTAAAGAATTTGCAGACCGCTACGATATGAATGTTTATCGACAACAGCAACAGACAATGTCATCGATGTTTTACACATTTAAATTGATGAAAAATAATGTTATGCCTAGTCTGTTATTGCCTGAATTAAGTGGGCCATTTTTAAGCTTGAGTACCATTGTCAATTCGATTATGCCTAGAAAAAGTCGCGCGTCTTTACAAAAAATAACACAAAAATGGTTGAAAAAGCCTGAAACAAAGTTAACGATTGATCGTGAGTTTGACCGAACATCAGACTTACCTGTTGGATTTACTGAGCAAGAGCAAATTGATTTCGCGTTACAAGCGTTGAAATTGATGGATTTAACCGAAGCATTTGCGCCGTTCGTTGTGTTAGCAGGTCATGCTAGTCATTCTCACAATAATCCACATCATGCATCACTTGAATGTGGGGCTTGTGGTGGCGCATCAAGCGGTTTTAATGCTAAGTTATTAGCGATGATATGTAATCGTCCAAATGTCAGACAAGGATTAAAACAATCAGGTGTGTATATTCCAGAGACAACTGTTTTTGCGGCAGCAGAACATCATACGTCTACTGATACGTTGGCATGGGTATATGTGCCAGACACATTATCTTCTATTGCTTTAGATGCATATGAATCATTGAATGACGCGATGCCGATGATTTCTGAACACGCGAATCGCGAACGTTTGGACAAACTGCCAACGATTGGTCGTGTGAATCATCCAGTGGAAGAAGCGCAGCGGTTTGCGAGTGATTGGAGTGAGGTACGTCCAGAATGGGGCTTGGCTAAAAATGCATCATTTATAATTGGACGACGCCAATTAACAAAAGGCATTGATTTAGAAGGGCGGACATTTTTACACAATTATGATTGGCGTAAAGATAAAGATGGCAAATTGTTAAATACTATCATTTCTGGTCCGGCGCTTGTGGCACAATGGATTAATTTACAATATTATGCGTCGACAGTTGCGCCGCATTTTTACGGAAGTGGGAATAAAGCGACACAAACCGTCACGTCAGGTGTTGGTGTCATGCAAGGTAATGCGAGTGATCTGATGTATGGCTTATCATGGCAATCTGTTATGGCTGCTGATCGAACGATGTATCATTCGCCAATTCGTTTGCTTGTCGTTGTTCAGGCACCCGACTATGTTGTAGCAAGACTACTCGCGAATAATGACCATTTCGCTAGGAAGGTGTCTAATCATTGGCTGCGTTTAATGAGCGTTAATGAGGAAGGGCGTTTTAAAAGTTGGATTTAACGATGATATGTTGCGATGCTAAGTAACTAATATATCATCATATCTACAATGTTCTAGCTTCTTAAAATATACTAAAAATGATAAACTTAATGTAATAGTTGATGTCGTGATAACGATACAAAGATGAAGTAATCAATTTTAATATTATTGGAGTTAGTGATATGAAAAGAACGAAAGGTGAAATCGAAGCTGAAATCAGTAAAGCCATTACGCAATGGGAAAAAGATTTCCTTGGCAGAGGTTCCTTGTCAGTTAAATCAGACATTTTAAGAGATATGGTGATTATTAGTTTACAAGGTATCTTAACGCCAGCAGAATATCGTGTGTGTAGTACGAATGAAGGATTACTAAATATTAAACGAACACGTTCTGAATTAGTTGAATCCGGTGAGCAAGATTTGAATGATATCATTTTTAAAATTACAGGTATCAAAGTGATGAGCTTCCATAGTGATTTAAGTACAGTTACAGGTGAACGTATTATCGTATTCAAACTTGAGGATAATTTGGAAAAGCATATTTAAGAAGGTTAGGTATGCTTTTGCTGGCTTATTAAAGCTATAGAAGTATGCTTGGTTAAACAGCGCAACGCCATATATTTGGGTGTGCTGTTTTTCTATTACATGATGTGTTTATTACGTGGATGAATGCGTGGGTCTGAATATAGCCCGTGAAAGGCGTATGTCATAAAATTTGCGAATGGTGACAAGTCGACGCAAGCATATTTGTTGCGAGACATGCCCACTATCCTTTTACATAAAGAGTATATGTGTGACGTAGGCATATAATCGATAAAGTATTCCTAAAAAATTAGGTATAATGACCATTGTTGCAATAAGTTTTTCGGCCTTGAAACCGATAACGCATAGTATAATAGGAATAAAATATAATACAAATATCCAGTAAATCAAATTTGAAAACGATGGATGAATAGGGGTAAAGAATCTAACTAATGTAATGATTAACGCTATATAGACAAAAATAACTCTATTGATACGCCTTACCCCCTCTGTATAATAAATATAGATCGTACTAAATTGAAAATAGCAAAATATTGTTATTTCAATTATACAATGTTTTATTTGCAATATACATAACAATATGAACTTTATAATTTTGATATTGTCGGTAAAGTGAAATTTGTGGCACATTGATATTATGGATAACATTTGTAAAATGAAAATGATGATACGAGGAGATTGTAAGATGATAGATAAAAAATTAACATCACCGAAAATGACAGTGCCTTTATTTTTAATCGCGCTGATTGTATTTATAGGTATGTTTTACAGTGTAGTGACAAATCAAGAATGGCTTAAAAATATAGATATGGGATCATTAACATGGTTTACAGATTATTTCGGTGAGCCACAACGTCAGTATGTTAACAATTTATTTAATTACTATATGACGTTTAGTGCGGAAATTGGAGATGTCAAAGGTGTCGTGTTGATTTCCATTATCGTCACAATCATACTGTTTATTAAACAGAGGCATTTAGCGGTTTGGTTTGTGACATATTTGGTTTCAGGTGTCATCATGAACAAATTAATTAAAGATACTGTTTTACGTCCAAGACCATATAATCATTTAGCCGTTGATACAGGCTTTTCATTTCCAAGTGGACATTCCAACGCCAGCACATTATTATATTTCGCTTTAATGATCATAATTATTTCACTTGCTGCTAAGACAATAACAAAAGTGTTGAGTGCGCTAGTTATGGGAATATTATGGCTTAGCATATTATTTTGTCGCCTTTATTTTCATGCGCATTACTTTTCAGATGTCATTGGCGGCACGTCACTAGCAATCATTTGGGTAGCGTTATTCTTAATGGTATACCCATACTTTATTAATCATCGACGACAACGCGTTTAGCAAACATCTTTAGACATAGTGGAGGTATATAGAAAAATGAGAATTAAAACACCGAGTCCCTCTTATTTAAAAGGCACAAATGGACATGCGATATTATTATTACATTCATTTACAGGTACAAATCGGGATGTGAAGCATCTTGCAGCTGAGTTAAATGACCAAGGATTTAGTTGTTATGCACCGAATTATCCAGGTCATGGCTTACTGTTGAAAGATTTCATGACATATAATGTAGATGATTGGTGGGAAGAAGTTGAGAAAGCTTACCAATTTTTAGTCAATGAAGGTTATGAATCTATCAGTGCAACGGGTGTGTCTTTAGGTGGATTAATGACATTAAAATTGGCGCAACACTATCCTTTGAAACGTATCGCTGTCATGTCAGCACCAAAGGAAAAGAGTGACGATGGTTTAATAGAACATTTAGTTTATTATAGTCAACGCATGTCGGATATTTTAAATTTAGATCAGCAAGCATCGAGTGCGCAATTAGCAGCAATTGATGATTATGAAGGTGAAATTACGAAGTTTCAACATTTTATTGATGATATCATGACAAATTTAAATGTTATTAAAATGCCAGCTAATATATTATTTGGTGGTAAAGATGCGCCATCCTATGAAACAAGTGCACATTTTATTTATGAACATTTAGGATCAGTAGACAAAGAATTAAATGGTCTGAAGGATTCGCATCATTTAATGACGCATGGAGAAGGCAGAGATATTTTAGAAGAAAATGTTATTCGCTTTTTCAATGCTTTAACATAATTGAAGATTTTAAAAATTAACACTTGAGTGACGATGTTATTATATTTGTCATTTGAGTGTTTTTTGTGGCGTGATAGTATAGGGAACTTAGCTAAAGTTAATTTTTAGTGTGATGTCGTGGAAATATTATGGAGTTATACCAGAAGTTGATTTGTATTGTAATGTTGTGGGCATTTTATGGGCATTGCACCTGAAGTTGTTATGTGGCGAGATGTTGGGGATATAGATGGTGTTGTATGTGGCGAGATATTGGCGCACGTATACAGCGTTGAACCAGGAATTTTAATGTAGCGTAATGACAACACATTACAAGAGTTGACTATATTATGATAAATCCAGGCGCTACCGTATTAATGAAACAATTTTGATGCAGGTGTATTGCATGTTATTTACATACATGTTAGAGTGTTACTTAAACACGTAGACGCTTTAACGCTTTAAAGGAGATGTGAATGATGAAAAGACAACAATCACAATGGAAGTCATCAACTGGATTTATTTTAGCTAGTGCGGGTTCTGCAATCGGTCTTGGTGCCATGTGGAAATTCCCATATATGGCAGGGATTTATGGCGGCGGTGCCTTTCTAGCTATGTTCTTAATATTCACCATTTTTGTTGGGTTACCATTACTCATTATGGAATTCACTGTTGGGAAAATGGGACGGACATATACAACACAAATATATAGTAAATTAACTGGTAAAAAATGGCTCAATATCATTGGCTGGAACGGTAATTTGGCCGTGTTTATTTTATTTGGCTTCTATAGTGTTATCGGTGGTTGGATTGTCATTTACATCGGACAAGTATTATGGCAATTAGTTATATTTCAACGCATCAATCATCTCCAAGAAATGAATTTTGAAGCGGTAATATCAAATCCTTGGTTAACTGTTCTAGGGCAAGGTATATTCATATTCGCTACGATGATTATTGTCATGTTAGGTGTTGAAAAAGGATTAGAAAAGGCATCGAAAGTTATGATGCCATTGCTGTTTGTCTTTTTAATCATCATTGTGATTAAGTCTTTAACATTAGATGGCGCCTTAGAAGGTGTGAAATTTATTTTACAACCAAGAGTGTCAGAGATTACTGCTGACGGTATCTTGTTTGCGCTAGGCCAATCATTCTTTACGTTATCATTAGGAACTACAGGTATGATTACTTATGCGAGTTATGCCTCTAAAGACATGACGATTAAGTCATCAGCTATTTCTATCGTTGTTATGAATATCTTTGTATCTGTATTGGCAGGTCTAGCTATATTTCCGGCGTTACATAGTTTTGGCTATGAACCACAAGAAGGGCCTGGATTATTATTTAAAGTACTGCCAATGGTCTTTAGTCAAATGCATCTAGGCACATTATTCTATTTGGGATTCTTAGTGCTGTTCTTATTTGCGGCTTTAACGTCATCTATTTCTTTATTAGAATTAAATGTTTCTAACTTCACGAAGAATGACAATACAAAACGTAAAAAAGTCGCAGTGATCGGTAGTATTTTAGTATTTATCATTAGTATTCCAGCAACCTTATCTTTTGGTATCTTAAAAGATGTAAGATTCGGTGCGGGAACGATTTTTGATAATATGGATTTCATCGTTTCGAATGTATTGATGCCATTAGGCGCATTAGGTACTACGCTTGTCGTAGGACAATTATTAGATAAAAAATTATTACAACAATATTTTGGTAAAGATCGATTTAGATTATTCAGTGGTTGGTATTACTTAATTAAGTATGCGATGCCTGTCGTTATTATTTTAGTCTTTATCGTGCAATTATTTAGTTAATATATAGAAGCATCTGACACACAAGTATTTGTGTTGCTCAGGTGTTTTTTTGTTTGGAATTGAAAAGTTAGTACTGGTTCTGAATTAATCGAAACTTAGATAATTGCAAAATAACAAAATGTCGTTTATAATTCTTATCTGAAAAGTAAGAATTAAAATTGAGACATGAAGAAAGGTTTCATTCATTTGATCGGCATGTCAGATGAGGGTGCATCTATGATTACTTATGATTTAATTGGCAATACACCATTAGTACTGTTAGAACATTATAGTGATGATAAAGTTAAAATTTATGCCAAGCTTGAACAATGGAATCCTGGAGGCAGTGTTAAAGACAGACTCGGGAAATATTTAGTAGAGAAGGCAATTCAAGAAGGGCGTGTGCGTGCAGGTCAAACTATTGTTGAAGCGACTGCTGGTAATACAGGCATAGGGTTAGCTATTGCAGCGAATAGACATCATTTAAAATGTAAGATCTTTGCGCCGTATGGTTTTTCAGAAGAAAAGATTAATATTATGATAGCGCTTGGTGCAGATGTTTCAAGGACGAGTCAGTCTGAAGGTATGCATGGGGCACAATTAGCTGCACGTTCCTATGCTGAAAAATATGGTGCCGTTTATATGAATCAATTTGAATCCGAACATAATCCGGATACATATTTTCATACATTGGGACCCGAATTGACTTCAGCATTACAGCAAATTGATTATTTTGTGGCTGGTATTGGCTCTGGCGGTACATTTACAGGTACCGCACGTTATTTAAAGCAACATCACGTGCAATGTTATGCCGTTGAGCCAGAAGGGTCCGTGTTAAATGGAGGGCCAGCTCATGCACATGACACTGAAGGTATCGGTTCTGAGAAATGGCCGATATTTTTAGAGAGACGTCTTGTAGATGGGATATTTACGATTAAAGATCAAGATGCCTTTCGAAATGTCAAAAGTTTGGCTATAAATGAAGGGTTGTTAGTAGGCAGTTCTTCAGGTGCAGCATTACAAGGTGCATTGAATTTAAAAGCGCAATTATCTGAAGGTACGATTGTTGTCGTATTTCCAGATGGTAGCGATCGATATATGTCTAAGCAAATATTTAATTATGAGGAGAATGATTATGAATAAGAAAACTAAATTAATTCACGGTGGACACACAACGGACGACTATACAGGTGCAGTTACTACACCAATTTATCAAACAAGTACATATTTACAAGATGATATTGGTGATTTACGTCAAGGATATGAATATTCTCGTACTGCGAATCCAACAAGAAGTTCTGTAGAAAGCGTTATTACGGCATTAGAAAATGGCAAACATGGCTTTGCGTTTAGTTCAGGTGTTGCAGCTATCAGTGCAGTTGTTATGCTGTTGGACAAAGGTGATCATATTATTTTAAATTCAGATGTATACGGCGGTACTTATCGCGCATTGACAAAAGTATTTACACGATTTGGCATTGAAGTGGATTTTGTAGATACAACGCATACAGATTCAATTGTACAAGCGATACGCCCAACAACAAAGATGTTGTTTATTGAAACACCTTCTAATCCATTATTACGTGTTACTGACATTAAAAAGTCTGCTGAAATTGCGAAAGAACACGGTTTGATTTCAGTCGTTGATAACACATTTATGACACCTTATTATCAGAATCCATTAGATTTAGGCATCGATATTGTCTTGCATTCTGCAACGAAATATTTAGGTGGACATAGTGATGTCGTTGCTGGTTTAGTTGCAACATCGGATGACAAGCTTGCAGAACGTTTAGCATTTATTTCAAATTCAACAGGTGGCATTTTAGGACCTCAAGATAGCTATTTACTTGTGAGGGGTATTAAAACATTAGGTTTACGTATGGAACAAATTAATCGCAGTGTTATTGAAATTATTAAAATGTTACAAGCACATCCAGCTGTGCAACAAGTGTTCCATCCAAGTATTGAAAGTCATTTAAATCATGATGTCCATATGGCTCAAGCGGATGGCCATACAGGTGTGATTGCATTTGAAGTGAAAAATACAGAAAGTGCCAAACAATTGATTAAAGCAACATCGTATTACACATTAGCTGAAAGTTTAGGTGCAGTGGAAAGTTTAATTTCAGTACCTGCATTGATGACACATGCATCCATTCCAGCAGATATTCGAGCTAAAGAAGGTATTACAGACGGACTTGTAAGAATTTCTGTAGGTATTGAAGATACTGAAGATTTAGTCGATGATTTAAAACAAGCACTAGATACGTTATAAATAATAGCAGCACTGGCATATATTTTGAGTTCAACGTTTGTTGTTCTTGAATATGCTAGTGCTTTTTTTGTGCGATGTTAATCATTCGTGATTGAGTTATGGAGGTTTGGTGGACATTTGTATGGATTTAATTTGATAAATGTCATAGTAGTCTCACAATTCGTCATTGTCACATGAATTGCTTATTTTTTAATTTTTTAGAAAATTCGGCAAATTGTATTGACGATATATGCAATTTTACATATAATGCTTTTATTCCTAGTGGAATGATAAGAATTTGAAGGAGGGGGCTTTGCATGATTGAGTTTCGACAGGTAAGTAAGACCTTTAATAAAAAGAAGCAAAAAATAGATGCTTTGAAGGACGTATCATTTACGGTCAATCGCAATGATATTTTTGGTGTGATTGGATATAGTGGTGCAGGAAAAAGTACGTTGGTAAGACTCGTGAATCATCTTGAAGCTGCCTCGAATGGACAAGTGATTGTAGATGGACATGATATTACGAATTATAGCGATAAAATGATGAGGGATATTAAGAAAGATATCGGTATGATATTTCAGCATTTCAATTTATTAAATTCAGCTACCGTATTTAAAAATGTAGCAATGCCACTCATTTTAAGTAAGAAAAGCAAAACAGAAATTAAGCAACGAGTAACGGAAATGCTTGAATTTGTAGGATTGAGTGATAAAAAAGACCAATTTCCTGAAGAATTATCTGGTGGGCAGAAGCAAAGGGTGGCTATTGCAAGAGCGCTTGTTACTAATCCGAAAATACTCCTATGCGATGAAGCAACAAGCGCATTGGATCCAGCAACGACTGCTTCGATATTGACGTTATTAAAGAATGTCAATCAAACCTTTGGCATTACAATTATGATGATTACACATGAAATGCGCGTTATTAAAGACATTTGTAATCGTGTTGCTGTAATGGAAAAGGGTCAAGTGGTTGAAACAGGAACTGTTAAAGAGGTGTTTAGTCATCCTAAAACGACGATTGCTCAAAATTTTGTGTCTACAGTTATACAGACTGAGCCAAGTACATCATTGATTCGTCGATTGAATGACGAACAAGTTGGCGATTTTAAAGATTATAAAATCTTCGTCGAGGAAACTCAGGTGACACAACCGATTATAAATGACTTGATTCAAATTTGTGGCAGAGAGGTTAAAATTTTATTTTCATCTATGTCAGAAATACAAGGTAACACCGTATGTTATATGTGGCTTCGATTTAATATGGATCAACAATTTGATGACACGGCAATAAATCAATATTTCAAAGAGAAAAATATTCAATTTGAGGAGGTGCATTAACATATGTTTGGTTCTGATTTAGACAGTGCACAGTTATTACAAGCATTGTACGAAACGCTATATATGGTATCTATTGCTTTATTTTTAGGAGCAGTGATTGGTATTCCATTAGGTGTCTTATTGGTAATTACTCGAAAACAAGGCATATGGCCGAATATAGTGATACATCAAGTTTTAAATCCTATAATCAATATTTTAAGGTCACTACCATTTATTATTTTGTTAATTGCGATTGTACCATTCACAAAATTAGTAGTAGGTACTTCAATTGGTACGACTGCTGCCATCGTGCCTTTAACAGTATATGTGGCACCTTACATTGCAAGACTTGTTGAAAACTCATTATTAGAAGTAGACGAGGGGATTATTGAAGCGGCGAAAGCGATGGGCGCTTCACCACTACAAATCATTAGATATTTTTTAATTCCTGAAGCGTTAGGTTCATTAGTATTAGCAATTACCACTGCGATTATTGGACTTATTGGAAGTACGGCGATGGCAGGAGCTGTTGGCGGTGGTGGTATAGGAGACTTAGCTTTAGTGTATGGTTATCAAAGATTTGATACGACGGTCATTATTATTACCGTTATTGTATTAGTCATTATTGTCCAAGTGATTCAAACGCTAGGGAATGTCCTAGCTAGATTCATACGTAGACATTAATGATATATAGTGAAGATTTTGAAAGGAATTGATAGAATGAAAAGATTGATTGGGTTAGTTATCGTAGCACTTGTATTATTAGCAGCGTGTGGTAGTAACAATGATAAAAAAGTAACAATTGGTGTCGCATCAAATGACACTAAGGCTTGGGAGAAGGTTAAAGAATTAGCTAAAAAAGATGATATTGATGTGGAGATTAAGCACTTTTCCGATTACAATTTACCGAATAAAGCATTAAACGATGGTGATATTGATATGAATGCATTCCAACATTTTGCATTTTTAGATCAGTATAAGAAGGCACATAAAGGAACAAAGATTTCAGCATTGAGTACAACAGTTTTAGCACCGTTGGGCATTTACTCAGATAAAATTAAAGATGTCAAAAAGGTTAAAGATGGTGCTAAAGTTGTCATTCCAAATGATGTATCAAACCAAGCACGTGCACTTAAACTATTAGAAGCAGCTGGTTTAATAAAACTGAAAAAAGATTTCGGATTAGCAGGTACAGTGAAAGCTATAACGTCAAATCCAAAACATTTAAAAATTACTGCAGTAGATGCACAGCAAACTGCGCGTGCTTTATCTGATGTCGATATTGCAGTTATTAATAACGGTGTAGCAACTAAAGCGGGGAAAGACCCTAAAAATGATCCGATATTTTTAGAAAAATCAAATTCAGATGCTGTAAAGCCATATATTAATATTGTTGCAGTTAATGACAAAGACTTGGATAACAAAACATATGCTAAAATCGTAGAATTGTATCATTCAAAAGAAGCTCAAAAAGCGTTGCAGGAAGATGTCAAAGATGGAGAGAAACCTGTTAATTTATCTAAAGATGAGATTAAGGCAATAGAAACGTCATTAGCAAAATAAATTATATTGCGTCCTACAAGCAAAGTTCATGCTTATGTTTGTAGGGCGTTATTGTTGGAGAATAAAATTATTTCCAATAGAGAAAGGGATTGTAATCATTTTATAGTGAAATATTATGAAATTGTAATAATTTAGATATTGTAAAATCTAATAAGTTGTAATAATTTTAAGGGGTAATTATAAAATTTGATGATACAGTATATGATTTTTTTGTAATCATAATGTCATCAAACATCAACCTATTATACATAATAAAATCGTATAATGATGTAGTATTCATAAATTCGGATAAAAGAATGTTAGGAAAGTTAAGCAAGAGGAGGATTTTAAAGTGCAAAAAAAAGTAATTGCAGCTATTATTGGGACAAGCGCGATTAGCGCTGTTGCGGCAACTCAAGCAAATGCGGCTACAACTCACACAGTAAAACCGGGTGAATCAGTGTGGGCAATTTCAAATAAGTATGGGATTTCGATTGCTAAATTAAAGTCATTAAACAATTTAACATCTAATCTAATTTTCCCAAACCAAGTACTAAAAGTATCTGGCTCAAGTAATTCTACGAGTAATAGTAGCCGTCCATCAACGAACTCAGGTGGCGGATCATACTACACAGTACAAGCAGGCGACTCATTATCATTAATCGCATCAAAATATGGTACAACTTACCAAAACATTATGCGACTTAATGGTTTAAATAATTTCTTTATTTATCCAGGTCAAAAATTAAAAGTATCAGGTACTGCTAGCTCAAGTAACGCTGCGAGCAATAGTAGCCGTCCATCAACGAACTCAGGTGGCGGATCATACTATACAGTACAAGCAGGTGACTCATTGTCATTAATCGCATCAAAATATGGTACAACTTATCAAAAAATTATGAGCTTAAATGGCTTAAATAATTTCTTTATATATCCGGGTCAAAAATTGAAAGTAACTGGTAATGCATCTACGAACTCAGGATCTGCAACAACGACAAATAGAGGTTACAATACACCAGTATTCAGTCACCAAAACTTATATACATGGGGTCAATGTACATATCATGTATTTAATCGTCGTGCTGAAATTGGTAAAGGTATTAGTACTTATTGGTGGAATGCTAATAACTGGGATAACGCAGCGGCAGCAGATGGTTACACTATCGACAATAGACCTACTGTAGGTTCTATCGCTCAAACAGATGTAGGTTATTATGGTCATGTTATGTTTGTAGAACGTGTAAATAACGATGGTAGTATTTTAGTTTCAGAAATGAACTATTCAGCTGCACCAGGTATTTTAACTTACAGAACGGTACCAGCTTACCAAGTAAATAATTATAGATATATTCACTAAAGTCTTACGTATATAAATATATAATGAATTCCTATTACATTTCACAAGCTGAAAAGTTGGATTGAATCCTAAACTTTATGGCGGGGCTATCAAAGTCGTGATTGTTGTAATAGGAATTTTTGTATAAGAAAAAGGATTGGTCGAATGAACTTCATGTTCTATGTTCGACCAATCCTTTTCTGAATTAGTATTCATGCTTTACTTTGCGAATGCTTGTAAATAATCTAGCACCGTTTGTTATTAAAGTAACAACTGCCACTGCTTTTTTGAACTTACGTGGTGACTTAATTGAAATGTAAAAGTCTAACACGGTTCCTACAGTGCTTAAACCTAATGAAAGATATACTAATTTTTTATTTTTAGCATGATATTTATAGCCATTGTAGCCGTCGACTATGAAACCTGCGACATTTAGTAAACTTGATAAACGTTGTGATTTGGAACATTTTGCCATAATAATAATTCCCCCTAGTATCTTCTGTTTATATGAAAAATTGGGTGCGCTGAATTGCTAACGTTTTGCGCTATAACTACTCATATATGATAACATAATTGTACAGTATAATTTTAAAAATTGATTTCACAAAGTTGGGGTGTCAAAGATGATTAAATGTGTCTGTTTAGTTGAAGAAACAGCTGATAAAATATTACTTGTTCAAGTAAGGAATCGCGAAAAGTATTATTTCCCAGGTGGTAAAATAGAAGAAGGGGAATCACGAGTACAAGCGCTGTTAAGAGAAGTAAAAGAAGAATTAAATTTAACATTAACAATGGATGAAATTGAATATATCGGGACAATTGTAGGTCCTGCATATCCACAACAGGATATGTTAACTGAGTTAAATGGATTTCGCGCATTAACCAAAATCGATTGGGAAAACGTAACTATCAATAATGAAATTACGGATATACGCTGGATTGATAAAGATAATGATGCGTTGATTGCGCCTGCTGTCAAAGTTTGGATTGAAACGTATGGTGGTAAACATGACAAATAATGACACCATCATGTTACGACATTATGTCCCACAAGATTATTCGATGTTAGAAGCTTTTCAATTAAGTGAAAGTGATTTGAAGTTTGTTAAAACGCCAGAGGAAAATATTACAGCTGCAATGTCTGATAATGAAAGGTATCCCATCGTTGTAATGGATGGCAGGCAATGTGTGGCCTTTTTTACATTACATCGTGGAAAAGGGGTCGCACCATTTAGCGATAACCAAGATGCAGTATTTTTCAGGTCATTTAGTGTTGATCAACGTTATCGTAATAGAGGAATAGGTAAAGTGGTAATGGAAAAATTGGCGTCATTTATCACTTCAACATTTCAGGATATTAATGAGATTGTGTTAACGGTTAATACTGACAATCCACATGCCATGGCACTTTATCGCCAACAAGGATATCAATATATGGGAGATAGTATGTTCATCGGAAGACCTGTTCATATTATGGCGTTAACTATAAAATAAATTAAATTTAAAAGCATCTTTACTCATCGTCGACCACAACAATTAATGATGAATAAAGGTGCTTTTTGTTATAGATCATCGGACAATTTACTATAGTAAAAAGCGACCTAGTGAACAATTGACATATATCCACAGGTCGCTTAACTTAAGTTATATTGCTAGTTGCGATTAATTGATAGACTCATCATTTTTGCGCTGTCGAGATGGTCTTTTTATTAAAAATGCCGTAATCCAAGCCGTAATCGGAATACTGATTGCAACGGCAATACCGCCTAAAATAATAGAAATAAATTCTTGGGCAAATATTTTCGAGTTTATAATATGACCAAATGAATATTTAAGTTTGAAAAACCAAATAAATAAAGCAAGTTGGCCACCAAAAAAGGCAAGGTAAATCGTGTTCGCAGATGTCGCTAAAATTTCTCTACCAACACGCATGCCAGATTGGAATAATTCGTATTGCGTAAGCGTTGGATTCACTTGATGCAATTCATAAATGGGTGAACTAATGGTAATTGTTAAATCTATCACAGCTGCAATAACAGCAAGAATAATAGTGAACACCATAAATTGAACCATATCAATGCCAATATTCATTGAATACACATATGTTTCATCTTGTTGTTCGGTTGAAAAGCCTTGTAGATGACCGAAGTAGACCGATAAATAAATGAGTGTAATCAACAATATTGTTGTAACGATAGTGCTGATAAATGCAGCTTGTGTTTTAACATTGTAACTATTGAGTACGAATAAATTACAAGCGCCAATAATAATGCAGAAAAAGAATGTGACGACATAAATCGGTACGCCAAAAATAATCAACACAATACTAATAATTAAAATAGCAAAATTTAAAAATAGGGTTAAATAAGAGATGAATCCCTTTCTACCTCCGAAAATTATCATCAGAAAGAGGAGCAATAACGCCAATATAAATACAGCATTCATTGTTTCGCCCTCCTTAATGTTTCAAATATTTCCATAAACAATATTGTGATAGGAATTGTAAGTACGATACCTATACCACCTGTTAGTGCGCGCGCAATTTCTAACGACCAATTCATCGAAATAGTATAAGTCACTGTATTGGCATTTTTTAAAAAGATTAAAAACATAGGTAGTGCACCGGATAAATATGAGAATAATAAGATGTTAGTCATTGTTCCCATAATATCTTGGCCGATGTTTCGGCCAGCAAGCGCCCATCTCCTCATTGAAATGTGTGGCGTACGCTGTAAAATTTCATGCATACCACTAGCAATTGTAATTGCAACATCCATAATAGCGCCAAGTGAACCTATTAACACTGAGGCTAGGAAGATATCTTTCGGTGGTAATGATAAAAAGTTCATCGTTTCATATTTAATGCCTTTACCGTCTGTCATATATATGATTAATTCTGTTAAACCTATACTCAAAAAAGTTCCGATAATTGTACTGGCTATGGTAATGAGTGTGCGCATATGCCAGCCTGTAACGAGCAATAAAGTGAGTATTGTTGAACAGATCATGGCAATGGTCATGAGTAAGAATAAATTAATATTGCTATGTTGAATATGAATGTAAATTGCGATTAATATGGCAATAGAATTCAAGATTAACGATAAAATCGATTGCAGTCCGACTTTGCGACCAACCAATAATACAGTTAATAAGAACAAACCAGTGATGATAACCGTTAAGGTATCACGCTTCTTTTCTATAATATAAGCATCACTCGGCTTGTTAGAAATATGTAATAATACTTTTTCGTGTGTGCGAAATGCCTCAGAATCTGCTTGCGATTTGACGTACTGATGATTAATCGTCGTCGTTTCTCCAGCAAATTGACCATTTAATATTTTGACTTTTAATTGATTTTTATATTTAATATCACGATTATTTTGTGCATCTTTTGTAGGTGTCGAAGAAACATGTTTGACATCTATAATTTGACCAATTGGTTTGTTGTAAAAGTTCTCATTATTGAATGTAAATAAAATAGCACCAATGAATGCGATGCAGAACAAACCTAAAATTATATTAAATGGCTTTGTAAATAAATTTCTATATTTCAAAAACAAAACCCCAATTCTATGAATGAATTAATATGGTGATTATACGCCCTTAATTTTTTATTTTCAAAGATATTACTGCTAAGTGTAAAACGAAAATCATCATTGATAGCATCGAATTACTTAATGGAATGTAGACGTTTTAGTCATTAATTGCTGAATGAGTGTTAATAAGATACCAATATCACTCTTCGTATAAGGTTCTTTCGTAATAGCACATATCGTTCTTTTTAATTCAGTATGATCTAATTTTATATCTATCCATGATTTAGATTCTGGTAAATGTATATTTTGTGATGAAATGATGTAACCTTCTTTTTGACGAAGGAGATACTGCGCAAGTGGTTGGCTACTGATTGTGTATACATCTGATTTAGTAATCTTGCGCAATTGTTTTTTTACAGTTTCGGCAAATGGTGCCAAGCAATAAATATGACTATGCTCAAACTGAATTAATGGTGGGTGTGTCGCCATCGTAATTGGATCGTCTGAAGGCGCATATAAATGATAGTGCTCTTCGAATAAAGGTAGCATATGTAATTGTTTGTGTTTACGTATTTCTGGTGTAAGTTCCGTGAAACCAATGTCTATATTCCCATTTAATACGCTATTTATAATCGTGTCATGATCTAATAAGTTCGGTATGACATGTGTATCATTTTGTAAATGAAACGTTTGGATAAGTGGTAGTAACATGTGGGATACGTCACTCTCATCATAGCCAATGTAGATACTTTTATTTTTAGTTAATCCATGGCTTTGAAATTGTTCAATCGTGCTATCTAAATGTTCAATAATGCGCAGAGCTTCATTAAATAATAATTTCCCTTCAGAAGTGAGCGTAATATTGCGTCCTTGCTTTTTAAATAAAGACACATTAAGTTCTTGTTCTAATAATGTAATTTGACGGCTTATCGCTGATTGAGCAATGTTTAGTTCAAGTGCTGTTTCGGAGATATGTTCTCTTTTAGCGACCTCGATAAAATATCTTAATTGTTTAATTTCCATAGTGATATAGGCACCTCCAAAAATGAGTGTTTTGTAACTATTATAGCAATATTATTGATAAATGTTCTATTTTTTAGATGAATATCTTCTATTTTATATATTGAACAGATAAATTTTTTAGATTATAGTAATTATCATTAATAACTAATATCAGAATATTCTAAAAAAAGGGGTGTGCATCATGCACAATGAGAAATTAATTAAAGGCTTATATGACTATCGTGAGGAACATGATGCGTGTGGTATTGGTTTTTATGCGAATATGGATAATAAAAGGTCTCACGACATCATTGATAAATCGCTTGAAATGTTGCGACGCTTAGATCACAGGGGCGGGGTCGGCGCAGATGGCATCACTGGTGATGGCGCAGGTATTATGACTGAAATACCTTTTGCATTTTTCAAACAACATGTAACGGACTTTGATATCCCAGGTGAAGGTGAATATGCCGTGGGGTTATTTTTTTCCAAAGAACGCATTTTAGGTTCTGAACATGAAGCAGTTTTTAAAAAATATTTTGAAGGTGAAGGGTTATCAATTCTTGGTTATCGTAATGTACCAGTTAATAAAGATGCCATTGCTAAACATGTAGCAGATACGATGCCAGTCATTCAACAAGTGTTTATTGATATTAGGGACATTGAAGATGTTGAAAAGCGTTTGTTTTTAGCGAGAAAACAATTAGAGTTCTATTCGACTCAGTGCGATTTAGAATTGTATTTTACGAGCTTATCACGCAAAACAATTGTATATAAAGGTTGGTTACGATCAGACCAAATTAAAAAACTCTATACAGATTTATCGGATGATTTATATCAATCAAAGCTAGGGTTAGTGCATTCGAGATTTAGTACGAATACATTCCCGAGTTGGAAAAGGGCGCATCCTAACCGTATGTTAATGCATAATGGTGAGATTAACACGATTAAAGGTAATGTGAACTGGATGCGAGCACGCCAACATAAATTAATCGAAACATTATTTGGCGAGGATCAACATAAAGTGTTTCAAATTGTCGATGAGGATGGTAGTGACTCTGCCATTGTAGATAATGCGCTAGAGTTCTTATCGTTAGCCATGGAGCCAGAAAAGGCAGCGATGTTACTCATACCTGAACCTTGGTTATACAATGAAGCGAATGATGCAAATGTACGTGCATTTTATGAATTTTATAGTTATTTAATGGAACCGTGGGATGGTCCTACAATGATTTCGTTCTGTAACGGTGACAAACTTGGCGCGCTTACAGATAGAAATGGATTACGTCCAGGTCGTTATACGATTACTAAAGATAACTTTATTGTCTTTTCATCTGAAGTGGGTGTTGTGGACGTACCTGAAAGTAATGTTGCTTTTAAAGGTCAATTGAATCCTGGAAAGTTATTGCTTGTTGATTTTAAACAGAATAAAGTCATTGAAAATAATGATTTGAAAGGTGCGATTGCTGGAGAATTACCATATAAAGCGTGGATTGATAACCATAAAGTTGACTTTGATTTTGAAAATATACAATATCAAGATTCGCAATGGAAAGATGAGACGTTATTTAAATTACAACGTCAGTTTGCATACACGAAAGAAGAGATTCATAAGTATATTCAGGAACTTGTAGAAGGTAAGAAGGATCCTATCGGTGCAATGGGATATGATGCGCCAATTGCAGTGTTGAACGAGCGACCAGAATCACTATTTAATTACTTTAAACAGCTGTTTGCACAAGTTACGAATCCACCAATTGATGCGTATCGTGAAAAAATCGTAACGAGTGAACTTTCTTATTTAGGTGGCGAAGGTAACTTACTAGCACCTGACGAAACGGTTTTAGATCGTATTCAATTGAAAAGGCCGGTATTGAATGAATCACACATAGCAGCGATTGATCAGGAACATTTTAAATTAACTTATTTATCAACGGTATATGAAGGGGATTTGGAAGATGCGTTAGAAGCATTAGGCCGAGAAGCAGTGAATGCTGTAAAGCAAGGCGCTCAAATTCTAGTGTTAGATGATAGTGGATTAGTTGATAGCAATGGCTTTGCAATGCCGATGTTACTCGCAATAAGTCATGTGCATCAATTACTTATTAAAGCAGATTTACGTATGTCTACAAGTTTAGTCGCTAAATCTGGTGAGACACGAGAAGTGCATCATGTTGCTTGTTTACTCGCATATGGCGCGAATGCAATTGTGCCATACCTAGCGCAACGTACAGTTGAACAACTGACATTGACAGAAGGGTTACAAGGCACCGTTGTCGATAATGTTAAGACATATACGGATGTATTGTCCGAAGGTGTCATTAAAGTAATGGCTAAGATGGGAATTTCGACAGTGCAAAGTTATCAAGGTGCACAAATATTTGAAGCGATTGGCTTGTCTCATGATGTGATTGATCGTTATTTTACTGGGATACAGTCTAAGTTATCGGGTATTTCGATTGATCAAATTGATGCTGAAAATAAAGCACGTCAACAAAGTGATGATAATTATCTTGCATCAGGTAGTACATTCCAATGGAGACAACAAGGTCAACATCATGCTTTTAATCCGGAATCTATTTTCTTATTGCAGCACGCATGTAAAGAAAATGACTATGCGCAATTTAAAGCATACTCTGAAGCGGTGAACAAAAATAGAACAGATCACATTAGACATTTACTTGAATTTAAAGCATGTACACCGATTGACATCGACCAAGTTGAACCGGTAAGTGACATTGTCAAACGCTTTAATACAGGGGCGATGAGTTATGGATCGATTTCAGCGGAAGCACATGAAACGTTAGCACAAGCCATGAACCAATTAGGTGGAAAGAGTAATAGTGGTGAAGGTGGCGAAGATGCAAAACGTTATGAAGTACAAGTTGATGGAAGCAACAAAGTAAGTGCGATTAAACAAGTTGCTTCTGGGCGTTTTGGTGTAACTAGTGATTATTTACAACATGCCAAAGAAATTCAAATTAAAGTTGCGCAAGGTGCAAAGCCTGGTGAAGGTGGTCAATTACCTGGTACTAAGGTATATCCGTGGATTGCGAAGACAAGAGGGTCAACGCCAGGTATCGGTCTGATTTCACCACCGCCACATCATGATATTTATTCAATAGAAGATTTAGCGCAACTGATACATGATTTAAAAAATGCGAATAAAGATGCAGATATCGCGGTAAAATTAGTTTCGAAAACAGGTGTTGGTACCATTGCATCTGGGGTGGCAAAAGCATTTGCAGATAAAATTGTCATCAGTGGTTACGATGGTGGTACAGGGGCTTCACCTAAAACGAGTATTCAGCATGCCGGTGTTCCTTGGGAGATTGGTTTAGCAGAAACACATCAAACATTAAAACTAAACGACTTAAGAAGTCGTGTTAAGTTAGAAACAGACGGTAAGTTATTAACTGGTAAAGATGTAGCGTACGCATGTGCGCTTGGAGCGGAAGAATTTGGATTTGCAACTGCACCATTAGTGGTGTTGGGCTGTATTATGATGCGTGTATGCCATAAAGATACATGTCCAGTAGGAGTTGCAACTCAAAACAAAGATTTACGTGCTTTATATAGAGGTAAAGCACATCATGTTGTTAATTTTATGCATTTTATTGCACAAGAATTAAGAGAAATTTTAGCATCTTTAGGTTTGAAACGTGTAGAAGACTTAGTTGGAAGAACTGATTTATTACAACGATCATCAACATTAAAAGTGAATAGCAAAGCGGCTAGTATTGATGTTGAAAAACTGTTATGTCCTTTCGATGGGCCAAACACAAAAGAAATTCAACAAAATCATAATCTTGAGCATGGATTTGATTTAACAAATTTATATGAAGTAACGAAGCCGTATATTGCTGAAGGGCGTCGCTATACAGGTAGCTTTACAGTAAATAATGAACAACGTGATGTAGGAGTTATTACAGGTAGTGAGATTTCGAAACAATATGGAGAAGCAGGACTTCCTGAAAATACAATTAATGTTTATACGAATGGTCATGCTGGTCAAAGTCTTGCAGCATATGCACCGAAAGGCTTAATGATTCATCATACTGGAGATGCGAATGACTATGTTGGTAAAGGATTATCTGGTGGTACGGTCATTGTCAAAGCACCTTTTGAAGAACGACAAAATGAAATTATTGCTGGTAACGTCTCATTCTATGGTGCGACAGGTGGTAAGGCATTTATTAACGGTAGTGCAGGAGAAAGATTCTGTATTAGAAATAGTGGTGTAGATGTTGTCGTTGAAGGTATCGGTGACCATGGATTAGAGTACATGACTGGTGGACATGTCATTAATTTAGGTGATGTAGGTAAGAACTTCGGTCAAGGTATGAGTGGTGGTATTGCTTACGTTATCCCGTCTGATGTAGAAGCTTTTGTTGAAAATAATCAACTAGATACGCTTTCGTTTACAAAGATTAAACACCAAGAAGAAAAAGCATTCATTAAGCAAATGCTGGAAGAACATGTGTCACACACGAATAGTACGAGAGCGATTCATGTGTTAAAACATTTTGATCGCATTGAAGATGTCGTCGTTAAAGTTATTCCTAAAGATTATCAATTAATGATGCAAAAAATTCATTTGCACAAATCATTACATGACAATGAAGATGAAGCGATGTTAGCTGCATTTTACGATGACAGTAAAACAATCGACGCTAAACATAAACCAGCCGTTGTGTATTAAGGAAAGGGGGAGATACGATGGGTGAATTTAAAGGATTTATGAAGTATGACAAACAGTACTTAGGTGAATTATCACTGGTAGACCGTTTGAAGCATCATAAAGCATATCAACAACGATTTACTAAAGAAGATGCCTCTATCCAAGGTGCACGATGTATGGATTGTGGAACGCCGTTTTGTCAAACCGGACAACAGTATGGTAGGGAAACAATAGGTTGTCCAATTGGAAACTACATTCCTGAATGGAACGACTTAGTGTATCATCAAGATTTTAAAACTGCTTATGAACGCTTAAGCGAAACAAATAACTTTCCTGACTTTACAGGGCGTGTATGTCCTGCACCATGCGAAAGTGCTTGTGTGATGAAGATTAATAGAGAATCGATTGCGATTAAAGGTATTGAACGCACAATTATTGATGAAGCTTTTGAAAATGGTTGGGTAGCGCCGAAAGTTCCGAGTCGCCGTAGAGATGAAAAAGTGGCAATCGTTGGAAGCGGTCCAGCAGGATTAGCTGCTGCTGAAGAACTTAATCTACTAGGATATCAAGTAACTATTTATGAACGTGCTAGAGAATCAGGCGGTTTATTAATGTATGGTATTCCGAATATGAAACTTGATAAAGATGTGGTTCGACGTCGTATTAAGTTAATGGAAGAAGCGGGCATTACTTTCATTAATGGTGTTGAAGTAGGCGTTGATATTGATAAAGCAACGTTAGAATCTGAGTATGATGCCATTATATTATGTACTGGTGCACAAAAAGGTAGAGATTTACCTTTAGAAGGACGCATGGGTGATGGTATACATTTCGCTATGGATTATTTAACTGAACAAACGCAGTTGTTAAATGGAGAAATTGATGATATAACAATAACTGCAAAAGATAAGAATGTCATTATCATTGGTGCTGGTGATACAGGGGCAGACTGTGTAGCGACAGCATTAAGAGAAAATTGTAAATCGATTGTTCAATTTAATAAATATACGAAATTGCCAGAAGCAATTACATTTACAGAAAATGCATCATGGCCTTTAGCAATGCCGGTGTTTAAAATGGACTATGCGCACCAAGAGTACGAAGCTAAGTTTGGTAAGGAACCACGTGCATATGGTGTTCAAACAATGCGTTACGATGTTGACGATAAAGGACACATACGTGGTTTGTATACTCAAATTTTAGAGCAAGGCGAAAATGGTATGGTCATGAAAGAAGGACCTGAAAGATTTTGGCCTGCTGACCTTGTATTATTATCAATCGGCTTCGAAGGTACAGAACCAACAGTACCGAATGCTTTTAACATTAAAACGGATAGAAATCGAATCGTGGCGGATGATACAAACTATCAAACTAATAATGAAAAGGTATTTGCTGCTGGAGATGCTAGACGTGGTCAAAGTTTAGTTGTATGGGCGATTAAAGAAGGTAGAGGCGTAGCGAAAGCAGTAGATCAGTATTTAGCGAGTAAAGTTTGTGTATAATCTTTGTATGGAAATGGTGGTTACGTTGACGTTGTGGCATGCTGAATCGAGTTTGAAATAATCTAGTATCTATCAACGTCACATGCCATCTTTGTAACCTAAAAACAAAGGTTTGTAAGACAACAAATCGATTAATTATAAGTAGTGATTTTTTACATTCGTTTATAGGTCAACTGTAGTGGAAGACAATGATTTGTGGTAATCATGTAATGCTTAAAAACAATATTGACTTTTACAGAACGTTCATATATGATAAATATTGTGTTTAGGAGGAATACCCAAGTCCGGCTGAAGGGATCGGTCTTGAAAACCGACAGGGGCTTAACGGCTCGCGGGGGTTCGAATCCCTCTTCCTCCGCCATCAATATTTATATTAAATACTATATATAATGAAGGTAAGTGCTCAAATTTTGAGTATTTGCCTTTTTTATTTGTCTTTGAATGGCTCGTTTTTTTAGCTATAGAAATGATAGGGCATTGAGATTGGAAGGGCATTTGGCTTGTGCAATATACATAGCTAAATGTCTTTTTTGTTTTGTGAAATATGATGGATGGCTTGTGTGGGCAAGTTTGCTATTTATAGATATGCATTTTTCAATTTAGGAGTTGGCCATGCATCTACACTTTATAATGGTGAGAGCGTGGTGAGGTATTGTTAATCACGCAATTGTAGCGAGGAGTTATTGCTACATATGTCGTTATGGCTCATTGATTTTCTGAAATGGCTACCCCAGATAATTGTGACAAAATAAAAAATATTTGTTGAAAGCCTTTACATAACTTGTCTAGACAAGTTATACTCGTTTTAAGACATTAAGGGAGTGAAATATATGGCTGTAAAAAGAGAAGATGTAAAAGCCATCGTAAGCGCTATTGGGGGAAAAGAAAATCTTGAAGCTGCAACGCATTGTGTAACACGATTACGTTTAGTGCTTAAAGATGAAAGCAAAGTTGATAAAGACGCATTAAGTAATAACGCGTTGGTCAAGGGGCAGTTCAAAGCAGACCATCAATATCAAATTGTCATTGGTCCAGGAACAGTCGATGAAGTGTATAAGCAGTTTATTGATGAAACAGGTGCTCAAGAAGCTTCGAAAGATGAAGCGAAACAAGCAGCTGCGCAAAAAGGGAATCCAGTACAACGTTTGATCAAATTGTTAGGGGATATTTTTATACCAATATTACCTGCGATTGTGACAGCTGGTTTGTTAATGGGGATCAATAATTTACTTACAATGAAAGGTTTATTTGGTCCAAAAGCACTTATTGAGATGTATCCACAAATTGCTGATATTTCAAACATCATTAATGTGATTGCGAGTACGGCATTTATTTTCTTACCAGCATTAATTGGTTGGAGTAGTATGCGTGTATTTGGTGGTAGTCCGATTCTAGGCATAGTCTTAGGTTTGATTTTAATGCATCCGCAATTAGTATCTCAGTATGATTTGGCAAAAGGGAATATTCCGACGTGGAACTTATTTGGCTTAGAGATTAAGCAGTTGAATTACCAAGGTCAAGTGTTGCCAGTTTTAATTGCAGCTTATGTTCTAGCTAAAATTGAAAAAGGATTAAATAAAGTCGTTCACGATTCGATAAAAATGTTGGTCGTTGGACCCGTAGCGCTTTTAGTTACTGGATTTTTAGCATTTATTATCATTGGACCAGTTGCGTTATTGATTGGTACAGGTATTACATCTGGTGTTACATTTATATTCCAACATGCAGGATGGCTTGGCGGAGCAATATATGGATTGTTATATGCACCACTTGTAATTACAGGACTACACCATATGTTTTTAGCAGTAGATTTCCAATTGATGGGTAGCAGCTTAGGTGGTACGTACTTATGGCCAATCGTTGCGATTTCCAATATTTGTCAGGGCTCTGCAGCATTTGGAGCATGGTTTGTCTATAAACGTCGTAAAATGGTTAAAGAAGAAGGCTTGGCATTAACATCTTGTATTTCTGGTATGTTAGGTGTTACTGAACCAGCCATGTTTGGTGTGAACTTACCTCTGAAATATCCATTTATCGCTGCGATATCAACATCTTGTGTATTGGGGGCAATCGTTGGTATGAATAACGTACTTGGAAAAGTTGGTGTTGGTGGCGTGCCAGCATTCATTTCAATTCAAAAAGAATTTTGGCCAGTATATCTCATTGTGACAGCTATTGCTATTGTTGTACCATGTATACTAACAATTGTGATGTCTCATTTTAGTAAACAAAAAGCGAAAGAAATTGTTGAAGATTAATAAAATAAAAAAGGGGCGTTCGTTATTTGGACGTCCTTTATTACGTTATAAGGTGGTAATTGTGTGTCGAAAGAAATAGATTGGAGAAAATCCGTTGTATATCAAATTTATCCTAAGTCGTTTAATGATACGACGGGGAATGGTATAGGAGATATCAATGGAATTATAGAAAAATTGGATTATATCAAGTTATTGGGTGTTGATTATATTTGGTTAACACCAGTGTATGAATCACCGATGAATGATAATGGCTATGATATCAGCAATTATTTAGAAATCAATGAAGACTTTGGAACGATGGATGATTTTGAAAAGTTAATCAAAGTTGCTCATCAAAAAGACTTGAAAGTGATGTTAGATATTGTCATTAATCATACGTCGACGGAGCATGAATGGTTTAAAGAAGCCCGTAAATCTAAAGACAACCCTTATAGAGATTATTACTTTTTCAGATCATCTGAAGACGGGCCGCCAACAAATTGGCATTCTAAATTCGGTGGTAATGCATGGAAGTTTGATTCTGAGACAGATGAATATTATTTACATTTATTTGATGTCAGTCAAGCTGATTTAAATTGGGATAATCCGGAAGTACGTCAATCGTTATATCGCATAGTCAATCATTGGATAGACTTCGGCGTTGATGGTTTTCGATTTGATGTCATTAACTTAATTTCTAAAGGTGAATTTAAGGACTCTGACAAAATAGGTAAAGAATTTTATACGGATGGTCCTAGAGTGCATGAGTTTCTGCATGAATTAAATCGTCAAACGTTTGGTAACACTGACATGATGACTGTAGGAGAAATGTCTTCGACGACGATTGAAAATTGTATTAAGTATACACAGCCAGAACGCCAAGAATTGAATAGTGTTTTTAATTTTCATCATCTAAAGGTTGATTATGTTGATGGTGAAAAGTGGACAAATGCGAAGCTTGATTTCCATAAGTTAAAGAAAATTCTGATGCAATGGCAACGAGGTATTTATGACGGTGGCGGATGGAACGCGATTTTCTGGTGTAATCATGATCAGCCACGGGTAGTGTCTAGATTTGGTGATGATACGTCGGAAGAGATGAGGATACAAAGTGCTAAAATGTTAGCTATCGCACTGCATATGTTGCAAGGGACGCCATATATTTACCAAGGTGAAGAAATTGGTATGACGGACCCACATTTTACATCAATAGCACAATATCGCGATGTTGAATCGATTAATGCCTACCATCAGTTGTTAAGTGAAGGGCATGCTGAAGCGGATGTGTTAACGATTTTAGGACAGAAGTCACGAGACAATTCGAGAACGCCTATGCAATGGAGTGATGATGTTAATGCTGGATTTACAGCTGGTAAGCCTTGGATTGATATTTCGGAAAATTATCATCAGGTCAACGTTAGACAAGCACTTCAGAATAAAGAGTCTATTTTCTATACGTATCAAAAATTAATACAATTAAGACATACGCATGATATTATTACGTATGGAGACATTGTGCCACGTTTTATGGATCATGATCATTTATTTGTTTATGAACGTCATTATAAGAATCAACAATGGCTAGTAATTGCGAATTTCTCAGCATCGGCTGTTGATTTGCCAGAAGGATTGGCTAGAGAAGGTCGTGTTGTGATTCAAACAGGCACAGTGGAAAATAATACGATAAGCGGGTTTGGTGCAATTGTAATCGAAACAAACGCGTAAAATAAATTGAGTGGATGCGTTTATATGGCGAAACAAAAAAAGTTTATGAAGATTTATGAGGCGTTGAAAGAAGATATATTAAACGGGCAGATTCAATATGGTGAACAAATTCCGTCTGAACATGATTTGGTGCAATTGTACCAGTCATCTCGAGAGACCGTGCGTAAGGCATTAGATTTGTTGGCATTAGACGGCATGATTCAAAAGATTCATGGTAAAGGGTCACTTGTCATTTATCAGGAGGTTACAGAGTTTCCATTTTCTGAACTGGTTAGTTTTAAAGAAATGCAAGAAGAAATGGGCGTCGCATATTTAACTGAAGTTGTTGTGAATGAGGTTGTTGAAGCGCATGAAGTTCCAGAAGTTCAACATGCTTTAAACATCAATTCTAGTGAATCACTCATTCATATTGTTAGAACTCGTCGGCTTAACCAACATGTGAAGATTGTTGATGAAGATTATTTTCTAAAGTCGATTGTTTCAGACATAGGTAATGATGTTGCGAGTGATTCTATTTATGATTATTTGGAAAAGGTATTAAATCTTAATATTAGTTATTCAAGTAAGTCTATTACTTTTGAACCGTTTGATGAACAAGCATATCAATTGTTTGGTGATGTATCGGTGGCTTATTCAGCAACAGTTCGAAGTATTGTGTATTTAGAAAATACAATGCCGTTTCAATATAATATTTCAAAACATCTTGCAAATGAATTTAAATTTAACGACTTCTCAAGACGTCGTATAAAGTAAACAATGATATAAATGATTTATACTTGCAATTAACTATTAAAATATAGTAATATATATCTTGCCGTGCTAGGTGGGGAGGTAGCGGTTCCCTGTACTCGAAATCCGCTTTATGCGAGGCTTAATTCCTTTGTTGAGGCCGTATTTTTGCGAAGTCTGCCCAAAGCACGTAGTGTTTGAAGATTTCGGTCCTATGCAATATGAACCCATGAACCATGTCAGGTCCTGACGGAAGCAGCATTAAGTGGATCATCATATGTGCCGTAGGGTAGCCGAGATTTAGCTAACGACTTTGGTTACGTTCGTGAATTACGTTCGATGCTTAGGTGCACGGTTTTTTATTTTTTAAATATTAAACCGATTATTAAGAGTTGAAAATATATATTTATTTATAGAAGCTACTTTCTTGAAGACAATTCAGCGTATTATACGTGGAACATGTTTGTGGGAAGTAGCTTTTTTATATGTGAAGTTTGATTCAAGTGAAATCGATGTGCAGTTTGAATGATTTTTGTGTCAATGAAAAGTAAGAAGTTATTATTTGATGATAAAGAAATGATGGTGAAATGAGGGGGAGTATCTTACAATAGAATTATTAATGAGATACGTTATGATTATTGACAATCAAATGCCTACGGAGGACATATGCAAATATATTTAAGTACTTTAACAGAGTTAGATTATGATAAATCTTTAAATAGTATTGAAGAAAGTTTTGATGATAATCCTGAAACGAGTTGGCAAGCACTTGCGAAAGTAAAACATTTAAGAAAATCTCCTTGCTATAATTTTGAATTAGAAGTAATAGCGAAAAATGAAAATAACGATGTCGTTGGACACGTTTTATTAATTGAAGTAGAAATTAATAGTGATGATAAGACGTATTATGGTTTGGCGATTGCCTCTTTATCAGTTCATCCTGAATTACGTGGACAAAAATTAGGTCGTGGCTTGGTTCAAGCAGTAGAAGAGCGTGCCAAAGCACAAGAGTATAGTACGGTTGTTGTAGACCATTGTTTTGACTACTTTGAAAAGTTGGGTTATCAAAATGCTGCTGAGCATGACATTAAATTAGAATCTGGTGATGCACCGTTACTTGTAAAATATTTATGGGATAATTTGACGGATGCACCACACGGAATCGTAAAATTTCCAGAACATTTTTATTAATTGTTCAATTAAGAAGTAAAGGTATTATCATGCTATAATGAGAGGTAATTGTTTATGGAGGTGCTAACTTGAATTATCAAGCCTTATATCGTATGTACAGACCCCAAAGTTTCGAGGATGTCGTCGGACAAGAACATGTCACGAAGACATTGCGCAATGCGATTTCTAAAGAAAAACAGTCGCATGCTTATATTTTTAGTGGTCCGAGAGGCACGGGGAAAACGAGTATTGCCAAAGTGTTTGCTAAAGCAATCAACTGTTTAAATAGCACTGATGGAGAACCTTGTAATGAATGTCATATTTGTAAAGGCATTACGCAGGGGACTAATTCAGATGTGATAGAAATTGATGCTGCTAGTAATAATGGCGTTGATGAAATAAGAAATATTAGAGACAAAGTTAAATATGCACCAAGTGAATTGAAATATAAAGTTTATATTATAGATGAGGTGCACATGCTAACAACAGGTGCTTTTAATGCCCTTTTAAAGACGTTAGAAGAACCTCCAGCACACGCTATTTTTATATTGGCAACGACAGAACCACATAAAATCCCTCCAACAATCATTTCTAGGGCACAACGTTTTGATTTTAAAGCAATTAGCCTAAATCAAATTGTTGAACGTTTAAAATTTGTAGCAGATGCACAACAAATTGAATGTGAAGATGAAGCCTTGGCATTTATCGCTAAAGCGTCTGAAGGGGGTATGCGTGATGCATTAAGTATTATGGATCAGGCTATTGCATTTGGTGATGGTACGTTAACATTGCAAGATGCGTTGAATGTCACAGGTAGCGTACATGATGAAGCGTTGGATCACTTGTTTGATGATATTGTACAAGGTGACGTACAAGCATCTTTTAAAAAATACCATCAGTTTATAACAGAGGGTAAAGAAGTGAATCGCCTAATAAATGATATGATTTATTTTGTCAGAGATACGATTATGAATAAAACATCTGAGAAAGATACTGAGTATCGAGCACTGATGAACTTAGAATTAGATATGTTATATCAAATGATTGATCTTATTAATGATACATTAGTGTCGATTCGTTTTAGTGTGAATCAAAACGTTCATTTTGAAGTGTTGTTAGTAAAATTAGCTGAGCAGATTAAGGGTCAACCACAAGTGATTGCGAATGTAGCTGAACCAGCACAAATTGCTTCATCGCCAAACACAGATGTATTGTTGCAACGTATGGAACAGTTAGAGCAAGAACTAAAAACACTAAAAGCACAAGGAGTGAGTGTCGCTCCTGTTCAAAAATCTTCGAAAAAGCCTGCGAGAGGCATACAAAAATCTAAAAATGCATTTTCAATGCAACAAATTGCAAAAGTGCTAGATAAAGCGAATAAGGCAGATATCAAATTGTTGAAAGATCATTGGCAAGAAGTGATTGATCATGCCAAAAACAATGATAAAAAATCACTCGTTAGTTTATTGCAAAATTCGGAACCTGTGGCGGCAAGTGAAGATCACGTACTTGTGAAATTTGAGGAAGAGATCCATTGTGAAATCGTCAATAAAGACGACGAGAAACGTAGTAGTATAGAAAGTGTTGTATGTAATATCGTTAATAAAAACGTTAAAGTTGTTGGTGTACCATCAGATCAATGGCAAAGAGTTCGAACGGAGTATTTACAAAATCGTAAAAACGAAGGCGATGATATGCCAAAGCAACAAGCACAACAAACAGATATTGCTCAAAAAGCAAAAGATCTTTTCGGTGAAGAAACTGTACATGTGATAGATGAAGAGTGATACATGACAAGCGATATAATCGTATGTATAATGAAAGAAACATCATTTTATTGATAAATATTTATTGATTTTCAAGGAGGAAATGGAATATGCGCGGTGGCGGAAACATGCAACAAATGATGAAACAAATGCAAAAAATGCAAAAGAAAATGGCTCAAGAACAAGAAAAACTTAAAGAAGAGCGTATTGTAGGAACAGCTGGCGGTGGCATGGTTGCAGTTACTGTAACTGGTCATAAAGAAGTTGTCGACGTTGAAATCAAAGAAGAAGCTGTAGACCCAGATGATATTGAAATGCTACAAGACTTAGTGTTAGCAGCTACTAATGAAGCGATGAATAAAGCTGATGAGCTTACTCAAGAACGTTTAGGTAAACATACTCAAGGCTTAAACATCCCTGGAATGTGATCATAGATGCATTATCCAGAACCTATATCAAAACTTATTGATAGCTTTATGAAATTGCCAGGCATTGGTCCAAAGACAGCCCAACGTCTGGCTTTTCATACCTTAGATATGAAAGAAGACGATGTTGTTCAGTTTGCCAAAGCATTAGTAGATGTTAAGAGAGAATTAACATATTGTAGCGTATGTGGTCACATTACTGAAAATGATCCATGTTATATTTGTGAAGATAAGCAAAGAGATCGTTCAGTTATTTGTGTTGTGGAAGATGACAAAGATGTCATAGCTATGGAAAAAATGAGAGAATACAAAGGTTTATATCACGTTTTACATGGGTCTATTTCGCCTATGGATGGCATTGGACCAGAAGATATTAATATTCCTTCATTGATTGAACGCTTGAAAAACGATGAAGTTAGCGAATTAATCTTAGCTATGAACCCGAACTTAGAGGGGGAATCTACAGCCATGTATATTTCTAGATTAGTTAAGCCTATAGGTATCAAAGTGACGAGATTAGCACAAGGGTTATCGGTAGGTGGCGATTTAGAGTATGCTGACGAAGTAACATTATCTAAAGCAATCGCAGGTAGAACAGAAATGTAATGTCTTCTATTAAACATTTTTGATTTTAATACTATAGTAAGAAAAGTCACAGTGTAATCATTGTGGCTTTTTTTATGGTGTGGTGTGATGTACTACTTTATTTGCGGTGTGGCGGTGGTATGGTTTACCTAGTTTTACTGAGGGATGGGTAATCTTTAGGAAGCAAGCCGTTGGTTGTGATTTGTTACTTCTAATAGTAATGATGTGAATTGGATTATCGAATTAGATCTATGGTTATGGTGTGTTGGTGCTATTAATTTGATAAATGCGGTTAATGACTATGCAAATGAAATTCTTTTGTAATTGAAATGATAGATGCTGGCTTAGTAAGTTGTACTTCTTTGGTCTAAAGCTTATTAAATCAGCCTGTATAGCGGTGTTTTGAGAGATTATTTAAAACTTGTAAATTTATTTTTAATTTCTGGTAAAAAAATAACGTTCTGTTTTGCGGTTTTTTTGATTGATATGGTTAGAAAAAAATCTGTTTCTTGTTCTAAAAAACGTACTATTTATAAGTGGGGATTTTTTTAAGTTCGATTTTTAGGATAAGGGCGTTCAGTACAGATGACAAAGGTGTAATTTTTACTGTTGTTAAGCAGTTTGAAAGCCTGTATAGTATTTATTTGTTGAGGCAAACAAAACAATTCAACTTAAGAAATAACTTGAATTACTAACGAAAATTAATTTTAAAAAGTTGTTGACTTAAATGTTAATAAAATGTATAATTAATTCTTGTCGGTAAGAAAAATGAA
>ERZ1023187.29-NODE-29-length-85501-cov-55.273752_pt1 | contig 85501 bp, 80 predicted proteins | sample MGYA00380438_ERZ1023187 | MGnify/ENA primary metagenome ERZ1023187 (study PRJEB33173, sample SAMEA4830291) | metagenome | study: EMG produced TPA metagenomics assembly of the PRJEB25223 data set... | reverse complement strand
AGAGGTGCTTTTTTCATACCTAAAAAGTGGCTAAGTTCATTTTAGAAGTTTTCAATTTTATGGAATTTTAAACGTTTGTTTTTTAAACGTTTTCGTTTTTACAATCTTTCCTATTTTTTAAAAATATTTCTCTTTTTAGCAACATTTTATTGAATTCTAGTGTAAATAATAGTAAACTTGACTTGTAACAATTACTTTAGCTTATTAGGAGATTTTATGAAAAAGCATCTTGTTTTAAAAAGTAGTGTGTTGAGTGTCTTTGCTGGTTTTTCAATGCTAGTAACAGGGGTTCAAGCTGATCAGGTCGATGTGCAATTGCTTGGTGTCAATGACTTCCACGGTGCCCTTGATACAACAGGTTCAGCCTACATGCCAGAAGGTAAAGTAGCCAATGCTGGTACTGCCGCTCAATTGGATGCCTACATGGACGATGCCGAAACTGAGTTCAAACAAGCAAGCCCAGAAGGCACAAGTATCCGTGTCCAAGCAGGAGACATGGTCGGGGCTAGTCCTGCCAACTCTGGACTATTACAAGACGAACCTACTGTAAAAGTTTTCAATAAAATGGGCTTTGAATATGGAACCCTTGGGAACCATGAGTTTGATGAAGGTCTAGCTGAGTTTAATCGTATCATGACAGGTCAAGCACCTGCTGCTGATTCAACGATTAATGACATTACCAAAAACTATGAGCATGAAGCTTCTAAGCAAACCATTGTCATCGCTAATGTGGTTGACAAAGAATCCAACAAGATTCCTTATGACTGGAAACCTTATGCTGTCAAAGATGTACCTGTGAATGACAAATCCGTTAAAGTTGGATTTATCGGTATTGTCACAACAGAAATTCCAAATCTTGTTTTAAAACAAAACTATGAACAATATAAATTCTTAGACGCTGCTGAAACCATCGTTAAGTATGCCAAAGAATTACAAGGACAAAATGTGAATGCGATTGTTGTTTTAGCTCACATTCCTGCAACAAGTAAAGATGGTGTCGTTGATAACGAAGTGGCGACTATTATGGAAAAAGTTAACCAACTTTACCCAAATCACAGTGTGGATATTGTCTTTGCAGGACACAATCACCAATACACTAACGGAACTGTTGGTAAAACACGTGTTGTACAAGCAGTCTCTCAAGGTAAGGCTTACGCTGATGTCCGTGGAACTTTAGACACTGATACTAATGATTTTGTGGCGACGCCAGAAGCTAAAGTCATCGCCGTAGCACCTGGTGTCAAAACTGGAAGTGCTGATATCAAAGCTATTGTTGATCAGGCTAATGAAATTGTTAAAACGGTTACTGAACGTAAAATCGGTACTGCTTCAACGTCTTCTACCATTCCTAAAATGGAAAACAATGACAAGGAATCTCCTGTTGGTAACTTGGTAACAACTGCTCAACTGGCTATCGCTAAGAAAACTTTCCCTAACGTTGATTTTGCTATGACAAACAATGGTGGTATCCGTGCGGATCTTGTTGTTAAAGATGATCAGACCATTACTTGGGGAGCTGCACAAGCTGTTCAACCATTTGGCAATATCCTTCAAGTTGTTCAAATGACCGGTCAACAAATCTATGATGTGTTGAACCAACAGTATGATGAAGGTCAAAAATACTTCCTTCAAATGTCTGGTCTTAAGTACACTTACACCGACAACGAAGCTAAAAATCCTGAGGTTCCATTTAAAGTCGTTAAAGTCTATAAAGATAATGGTGAAGAGCTTGATTTAGCTGCTAATTATACTCTTGTTGTCAATGACTTCCTTTATGGTGGTGGTGATGGCTTCTCAGTCTTCAAATCAGCTAAGTTAATTGGCGCTATCAATCCTGATACAGAAGTCTTTATCGAGTACATCAAAGATTTAGAAGCTGCTGGTAAACCTGTTTCTGCGACTGTCAAAGGGGTGAAAACTTATGTAACCTCAACACTTGAAGGCTCTATTAAGACAGATGACACTGGTAAACATGATATCATCAGCAGAATCTTTAGAGACCGCGCTGGTAATATCCTTTCTACTGAAATTGTCTCTGACCTTGTCACACCTGCTGTGAAAGCTGACGAGAAGAAATTAACTACTCCTAAACAAGCAGAAGAACTTGCTGCTAAAAGTAAGACTGCCAATGCTAGTCTTCCAATGGCAGGTAGCAATCAAAGTTCGTCTACCCTCATGATGATTCTTGGCTTCCTAACTTTAGGTGGTGCTGGGCTTCTTAAGAAAAAAGACAGAAACTAAAATCCCGTTTCTATCCACATAGCTAATGATACCCCATACTCTTATCGAGGATGGGGTATTTTTAGTGTCCTACTGTTAGCTAAAAGCATAAAAAAGCCAAGCAAACAGCCACAACTCCCCTCGACACACTAATAGCTATCTCTAACGATTGAGGAACTTGTTATAACTGCCTTGCTGGCTTTTGGGTTTATATTAAAATACCTTCTAAATGATCTAACTCATGTTGGCAAATTTGAGCTGGTAAACCTGATAATCTTAAGCGTTTAGGCCTCCAATTAAGGTCAACGTATTCAACTGTGATACTAGTATAGCGTTTGGTCTGACGGCTACCAGTTAAGGACAAGCATGACTCTTCTGTCTCATAAGCTTCTTTCTTAGAGATCATAACAGGGTTAAACATCACCAAATCCACAAATCCCATGCTGATGATAATCACGCGCTTCTGCTCGCCAATCATATTAGCAGCTAAGCCAAGACAATGATCTCTATGGAAAGACAGGGTATCTTGTAGGGCTTGACCAATCCATAAATCTTCTTTAGTAGCAGCTTTGGACTTTTGCTGCAAGAAAAAAGTATCTGTCACAATCTCTCTAATCATCTTTTCTCCCCCTAATGCAAATACTGTTTTCAAAGCAGTATGATGCCAATGACTCATCTCTATTATACCAGATGAGATAGGGAAAATCTCTCGAGAATTGCTTAAGGATAAATCAAAGAACAGTTTAAACAACTCCTTGTTCTGACATGGCTTGGGCAACCTTTAGAAAACCAGCAATGTTAGCACCAAAGACAAAATTACCTTCTTGACCAAAAGACTGAGCAGCATCAGCTGATATCTCATAAATAGTTGCCATGATGTCATAGAGTTTACGGTCTACTTCTTCAAATGTCCAGGCTAAACGACTACTGTTTTGTGCCATTTCTAGAGCAGATACAGCTACCCCTCCAGCATTTGCTGCCTTGGCCGGACCAAACAAGATTCCTGCCTCTTGGAATGCTGTAATAGCTAATAAGGTTGAAGGCATGTTAGCCCCTTCTGTAACGGCTAGAACACCATTGGCAATCAGATTTTTGGCAGCTTCTTCGTTTAATTCATTTTGAGTCGCACATGGGAAAGCCAAATCTGCTTTGAGGGACCAAATGCTTCCTTTATCTGCTGGTGTAAAGACAGCATCTGGATATTTTTCGAGGTAAGCATGAATACGGCCACGATCAACTTCTTTAATTTGCTTCAAAAGGTCAAGGTCAATTCCCTTGTCATCGTAAATATAACCTGAGGAATCGGACATTGCCAAAACTTTAACGTCCAATTCTTGTAATTTTTCAACAGCATAGATGGCCACGTTACCAGAACCTGACACAAGAGCTGTCTTACCAGCCAGGCTATCACCTTTTGCAGCTAGCATCTGTTGGGCAAAATAGACCACGCCATAGCCTGTTGCTTCCTTACGGGCTAATGAACCACCATAAGTGAGTCCCTTACCTGTTAGCACACCATTTTCAAATCCACGCAGACGTTTGTACTGACCAAATAGGTAGCCTATTTCTCGACCTCCAACTCCAATATCTCCTGCCGGAACGTCTAGGTCTGGTCCAATATGTTTTTGCAATTCGGTCATAAAACTTTGGGTAAATCGCATCACTTCGGCATTAGATTTACCTTTAGGATCAAAATTGGATCCTCCCTTACCACCACCAATTGGTTGACCAGTTAGAGAATTTTTAAAAATCTGTTCAAAACCTAAAAATTTAACAATGGATTGGTTCACTGAAGGGTGAAATCGTAAGCCCCCTTTATAAGGCCCAAGCGCTGATGAAAATTGAACACGGTAACCGCGATTCACTTGAACCTTGCCCTTATCATCCACCCAAGGAACCCGAAAACTCACCACTCGCTCAGGTTCTACCAACCGCTCTAAAAGGTTCTCTTCCATGTACTGAGGGTAAGCTTCAAAAACTGGTACCAAGGAATCAAAGACCTCTTCAACTGCTTGTAAAAATTCTGTTTCATGCTCATTCTCTTGTTTAACTTTCTTAAAAACACCTGCTACGTATGCTTTTGCTGTTACCATATCTTGTCCTTCCTTATCTATCGTGTCAAGTATAGTCAATATTATAAATTTTCTGAATTTTACTGTCAAGTTTTTCAGTTACACAAACCGTTATTTCCTGATATTCAATGAGTATTGACCCCAAAATAGAGAACTGGGCTCAAAAAAACATCCTCTTGTTTAAGAGAATGTTCTTCATACCCTATTAGCTTAGGGTTGACTGGATTTAAATTGACTATGATAGAGATCAAAATAGAAACCTTGAGCAGCCAATAAACTATCATGGTTCCCTTGTTCAATGATCTGACCATCTTTTAATACTAGAATCTTATCAGCTTCTTGAATTGTAGACAGACGGTGAGCGATTACAAAGCTTGTTCGTCCTTTCATTAACCGCTTCATCGCCTTTTGAATCAATAATTCTAGCCTAGTATCTACTGAAGAGGTCGCTTCATCTAAAATCAGAATTTTAGGATCAGCCAACAAGGCCCTTGCAATGGTTAAGAGTTGTTTTTGACCTAAGGAAATATTACTAGATTCTTGGTTCATCACCATGTGGTACCCACCTGGCAAGGTTCTGATAAAATGATCCACATTGGCAGCTTTGGCTGCTTCTACAATAGCCTCATCGCTGGCTTCAAGGTTCCCAAAGCGAAGGTTATCTTGGATTGTCCCTTCGTAAAGCCAAGCATCTTGTAGGACCATACCAAATTGGCGACGATAGGATTGACGTGACAGGTCACGAATATCATGCCCATCAACAGTAATAGATCCTTTATTAACATCATAAAAACGCATCAAGAGATTAATGAGAGTCGTTTTCCCAGCTCCAGTTGGTCCTACAATCGCAATCATCTCACCGGGGTTAACATCAAGTGTAAACTCTTTGATCAAAGGTTTATCAGACTGATAGGAAAAATCCACATGGTTAAATGAGACTTGACCTGTTAAATCCTCATCCAGTTGATCTGTCACAAGCATGGCATCATCTGCCTCATCCAGAACCGCAAAAATACGTTCTAAGGATGATTTAGCACTCTGTAATAAACCTGCTAACTGGGTAATGGTTTGAATTGGCTGACTGATTTGCCAAATATATTGAACAAAAGCTTGCATATTCCCAATGGTCAATTGTCCTGCCATAACTTGCAGACCTGCGACCAAAGCAACAATCATATAGACAGAATCAGAAATAAAATGCAAAACAGGCATCATAATACCGGATAAAAAGCTTGCCTTAAACCCAACCTCTTGCAAGTGTTCAGTAATCTGATGGAAGGCTTGCTCTGAGGCTTCTTCGCGGCCGTAAAGTTTTAAGACGTTAAAACCCGATAGATTTTCCTGAACAAAACCATTCATCTCTCCTAACACCTTAGCTTGCTCTTTAAAATAAGGTTGTGATTTTTTTAAAATGAATTGAGATGAAGCATAGATAATAGGAATAGCAACAATCACAATCAAAGCTAGTGTCAGATTGAGGTACAAGACCATTCCCATCACGAGAAAAATGGTGAGAAAGGCATTGACAATCTGCAAGAAAGACTGTTGCAAAGCATTTGACACTGTCTCAACATCTGAGGTAAAGCGTCCCAGCATATCCCCAAACTGGTGTTGGTCAAAATAAGAGACAGGAATACGATTAATTTTTTGACTCAAGGCCTGTCTCAAATCACGAATAGTAGATTGAACAGCCTTGGTCATGACATAATTTGACCCATAGGCTCCGATTTCATAACATAATGCACGAATAAAATAGACAAGCAGTAAAAAAGCAATATAAGAGGTATTAATCCCTGCTCCTTCAATTCCCTTAGCCATATCAAGAAGATTAGATGACAATTCTGTAATAACTAAACCAAGCACAAAGGGTTCCAAGACACTCATAACAGCACTGATAATTTTAAGGAAAACTGCTAAAAAGATTAAGCCACGGTAGGCCCTTAAATAGGTCCACACCCGCTTAAAAACATGTTGCTCTGCCATTAGTCCACCTCCTCTTCCATGAGATTTCCTTTGTTTAATTGCGAATCAGCAATTTCACGGTAAATAGCATTGGTTGCCATCAATTCCTCATGCTTGCCTCGACCGATAATTTCACCTTGATCTAGAACGATGATTTGATCGGCATCCATGATAGTCCCAACCCGTTGAGCTACAATCAAAACAGTCGCTTCCTCTGTTACTTCTTTCAGGCGCTTCCTTAAAGCAGCATCGGTTTGGTAATCCAGTGCCGAAAAAGAATCATCAAAGATATAAATATCGGGTTTTTTAACAACCGCACGGGCAATCGATAGCCGTTGTTTCTGACCACCTGATAAATTGCTTCCTGCTTCTGCTAGATGGGTCTGATAGCCTTTTTCGCGGCTAGCAATAAATGCTCTAGCTTGAGACACATCCGTAGCTTCATCTAATTCCCAATAGCTAGCATCTGCCTTACCATATTTTAAATTGTCTTCGATAGTTCCTGTAAATAGCAGAGCTTTTTGTGGGATGAAACCAATTTTAGCACGAAGAGATTTTAACTGATAATCTCTGACATCTACCCCATCGACCAAGATTCTCCCAAACGTCACGTCGTAAAATCGAGGAATTAAATTCACCAAGGATGATTTTCCTGACCCTGTTGAGCCAATAAAAGCGATGGTTTCCCCAGGCTTGGTTTTAAAAGAAATGTTATGTAGAACAGGACTTTCTGTTTCTCCAGGATAGGCAAAGGTGACATTGTCAAATTCGAGGTAACCTCTTGTCAAGGTCTCTGTTACCCCATCTTCATTTTTAGAAATAGAGATTGGCATGTCCATGACTTCTTTGATCCGTTTGCTGGAAACTGCCATTTTAGGATACATGGTAAAGAGATTAGCAAACATCAAAAACGAAAAAAGGGCATGAAAACTATACTCGATAAAGGCTACCAAATCCCCAATTTGAATTTGTCCCTTAGCCAAAGGATCTAGGGCAAACCAAACAATGGCTACAATCATGGCAATAATGATTTGTACAAATAGCGGTTCTGTCAATCCTGTTAAGGTGAAGAGACGTTTAGAAATGCCGGCGTATTCTTGATTACGCTCATCAAAACGTTCCTGTTGAAAGGCTTCTCTCGAAAAGGCTCTAATCACGCGCAAGCCAGTCAAATTTTCTCTGACTAACTGATTAATGTGGTCTAGACTTTCTTGTTGTTTTTCAGAGAGAGGCCTTGTTTTGACGACGACATAAACAACAACCAGCACCAAAAAAGGCATGGATACCGCCACAATCCATGCTAACGATGGACTTGTCAAGAAAATCATCAGCACTGAAAAAATCATCATTAAGGGCGTCACTACTCCTAAACGTAAAGACATTTCAGCAAACTGCATGAGCACAAAGGCATCACTTGTCATTCGGGTAACCAAAGAAGCAACCCCAATTTTTTCATATTCTGTATGAGAGTAATCCTGCAACTGACGATACATGTCATTGCGCAGCTCCTTGATCATGGTTGTCGTTAACTTACCAGATGCATAGGATAAGATAATTCGACCAAGAACACCTAACACAATAATGACAAACATGACCAATGTCCAGCCATATAAGGCTTTGGTATCCTGCTGCATAATTCCTTGGTCTATCATCCGAGCTAAAATAGTGGGCAATCCTAAATTAACCAGAACAAATAATAGACCACCTAAAATGTCCAAAGCCAACCACTTAGGCTTTGATGATAAATACGACCAAATCAGCCCCATTTTTCTCCTCCTTCAGGTAATAAATGATGAATGAAAAGAAGCGCAATCGAGCACTTCTTTTGTTGTTATCACTAGTGTACCATAAAAATGACATTGACATACAATTCTTACATTTCTAAGCCACTAAGGTAGTCAAACCGTTCGTAAGCTTCCAGTAAATCCTTATTTTTTTGCTCTAAATCCCTTTGAAGCTGAGCTAGCTGACCATAGTCACTTGCTACTTCTAACATCTGGCTTTCAATGTCTTCAATCTGGGCCTCAAGCGTGGCAATCGTGTCTTCAATTTGAGCCCATTCTTGTTTTTCAAGGTAGGACATGCGCTTTCTTTCCTCTTTTTGAGGAAGTGGCACTTCTTCAGTGACTGTTGTTTTAACCAAGTCAGCCTCAACTGTTTCTTTTTCAAAAACTTTTTCATCAAGGTAATCACTGTAATTGCCATAAAAAATACGAATATCGCCTTCTTCAAAAGCTAAAATCTTAGTGGCTACTTTGTCTAGGAAATAACGATCGTGACTAACCGTAATGACTGGTCCTGCAAAGTTAGCTAAAAAGTTTTCTAAGACCGTCAAGGTGGCAATGTCTAAATCATTTGTTGGCTCATCAAGGAGAAGAACATTTGGCTTTTCAATGAGCAGTTTTAGCAAGTAGAGCCGTTTTTTCTCCCCACCAGATAATTTAGCAATCAGCGTGCCATGACTTGATCTCGGAAAAAGAAATTGCTCTAAAAGCTCACTGATACTCGTTGTTCCCACGCTTGTTTTAACCTCATCAGCCACTTCTTGAAGGTAATTAATGACCCGTTTGGTCTCATCCATATCTTTGAGCTGCTGAGAGAAATAACCTACACGAATAGTATCTCCAATATCAAGCTTCCCAGAAGTTGGTTTGAGATCACCGTTAATGATATTTAACAGGGTAGATTTTCCGACGCCGTTATCTCCAACAATTCCAATACGATCTTTATTTTGAATAATCAAGTTAAAATCCTTAATCAACTGTCGGTCGCCATAAGCAAAAGAAAGGTCTTCAAAGTGAATCACCTTCTTCCCAATTCGGCTCGTTTCGAAAGCCATCTCCAATTTATCTGCAGAACTGTCTTGGTGAACTTCTTTTTTCAAGTCAGTGAAACGATTGATTCTAGCCTGCTGTTTGGTTGCACGCGCCTGTGGCTGCGTCCTCATCCAAGCTAATTCTTGTTTATAGAGTTGCTTCTTCTTGTGTAAATTAGCAGCATCTCGTTCGTCTTGTTCTGCTTTTAAGCGCACATAGTCTTGGTAATTGCCTTGATATTCTGTCAGTCCCGCTTTATCCAATTCAAAAATACGGGTAGCCACATGATCAAGGAAATAACGGTCATGGGTAATAAAAAGGACGGTTTTTTTAGCTGTCTTGAGATAGGTTGTTAACCAAGCGATGGTGTCAATATCGAGATGGTTGGTCGGCTCATCCAACAAGAGTAAGTCAGCAGCTCCTAGCAATACTTGAGCTAACTGGACACGTCTTCTCATACCACCTGATAGGTCTCCCACTTTTTGTTCCAAATCCGTGATGCCTAATTTTGATAGGACTGTTTTGACATCACTTTCAATAGACCAAGCATCTAAGCGATCCATTTCAGACATGAGGGACTCTAAGGTCTCTTGTTTATCTTCAGTATAATTCGCCATCAATAGTTCATATTGACGAATCAGTTGAATCGCCTTAACATCAGATGACAATACCGTATCTAAAACAGAGGCTGCATCGTTAAATTCAGGATCTTGTGTTAAGTAAGCGATTTTGTAATCATTGGCTTTAGAAAATGGAGAATTGTCTCCGTCAAAACCAAGCCTTCCCGACAAGACATCTAAAAGAGTTGTTTTTCCTGTCCCATTAACCCCAATAATCCCAATACGGTCAAAGTCATGAATAAGAAAGGAAATATCTTGAAAGACGGTCTTATCTCCCACTGTTTTTGTCAGTTTCTCCACCAAAAAATGGCTCATGTTGCTAATTCCTCTCTAACAAATGCTTCAATGGCATCTAACTCATTAGCAAGATGACCTTCCACAATAGCTAACTCAATGCGTTCAAGTATCACTCCCAACTCTGGTCCTGGTTTCAAACCAAAGTTCTTTATTAAGTGAGAGCCATTCACCACGATGTCATGTTTATCATGAATAGCTAATGCTTGGTCTAATTGCTCAATATAAGCCATGTCAACGTCTTGTCCCATAGCTTGGCGAAGGGATTCTATCAACCTTGCTAGTTTTTTACCATATTGATAAATATCCAATTTTTCAAAAGGTCTTTCTTGTCGAATATGGTAAAGGGTCACTAATTGTGCCACACAGCGTTGAAAATCATTTGAGGTTTTCCAAGCCTTTAAAAATGGCTTAGGATTTTGAATCGATAAGCTTATGATCAAATAAGCCCAAGCTTGATGGTGGTCACTAAAGGTAAAGTCATCAGCTAGGGACACTGTTAACTGCTTTAAAGCTATTTCTTGTTGTCCCAGACCTGGTAAATAGTCGTAAGCTTGACAAGCAATCATAGCCAAGATACCTTTTCGCCAATGAGGTGCCATCAACAATTTATCAAATTCAATAAAGGAACGCTCTACCGAAATTTTTGCTAACAGTAGGGAATGACTTTTCATAGCTTCGAAGGTGGCAGACTCGATATCGAAATCCAAACTTGCGGCAAAGCGAAAGCCTCTCATAATACGGAGGGCATCTTCTTCAAAACGGTCTGCTGCCTCTCCTACTGCGCGTAATCGCTTTTGCTCTAAATCTTGTAAACCTGTAAATTTATCAATCACTTGACCATTTTCATCAAGAGCCAAAGCATTCACAGTGAAATCTCTACGTTTGAGGTCTTCTTCTAAAGAGCGCACAAAAGACACTTGACTAGGACGGCGATAATCCACATAGACATCTTCTGTCCTAAAGGTTGTGATTTCATACTCACCACCATTTTCAAGCACGAGCACTGTACCATGTTCAATGCCAACATCGACAGTTCTGTTAAAAATCGCTTTGGTCTCTTCAGGATAGGAGCTAGTCGCAATATCTACATCATGAATAGGACGACCCAACAGCACATCTCTGACACTGCCACCCACAAAGTAGGCTTCATAACCAGCTTCTTTAATTTTATTCAATATTGGTAAAGCCTTCTGAAATTCAGAAGGCATTGTCATTAATTTCATACGTTATTTTCTAACCTATTATCTAAAGGACTAGTCACCCTATCCTAGGTCACTAGCTATTTCGTAAGGGGCTTTTTGCTATCTGACTAAGACTTGGCGCCAGCTTTCCCAAAAGATAACTAGGCGCGGGGTGTAATCCCAAAGGCGACTGCTCCTTCTCCTAGGTGAGTAGCAATAACAGCCCCAAAGTGAACTTCTGCGATGTCGCACTGGTAGCCACTGTCTTGCAAGAGTGCCTTCAAGTGATCTGCCTTATCTTGGGCTTTCGAATGAATAATGGAAACATCGTATTGTCCATTTGCTGTCAAGTCATTAAGAATCTCTACCAAACGTTTCATGGCTTTCTTCTCTGTTCTGACTTTTTCGTAGACCACGATTTTTCCTTCATCGTCAAAATACAAGATAGGCTTAATGCTCAAAAGATTGCCAAGCAGTGCTGAACCGTTTGATAATCTTCCTCCTTTAACCAAGTGATTCAAATCATCCACCATGATAAAGGCTGTCGTACCATCAATCTGTTTTTGCAACTGATCTAGAATTTCTTGGAAGGTTTTCCCTTGACGAGACCAATCTAATACATTTTTAACCATGCTGCCCAATGGAGCTGATGTGATTTTACTATCTGGAAAGGCAATGACCAAATCAGGATGTTCTTCAACTAAAAACTGGATATTTTGCCAGAAACCCGAAATACCACCAGCCAAGAAAAGCCCGATGACATGTGTGTAACCCTTAGCAGACAAAAGGCCTAAAAGCTCATCTAATTCCGATAAGCTGGGCTGACTTGTCTTAGGGAGCTCTTGTGAGGTTGCCATCTTTTGATAAAAGTCATCGATGGTCAGATTACGCCCTTCAAAATAGGTCTCGCCATCAATAATAACTGGAATATCAAGACTAAAAATAGCCTCATCCTGCTTTAAGTCAGTTGGTAATGCTGCTGTGCTATCAGTAATTACTGCTAATTTCATTAATTCTTAAACTCCAAATTAATGCCTGGGCTGTCCAAGGCAATTTCTGTGACATCATAAGTCAAGCGTTTAACCATATCTAATAAAGGTGCTGCTAACGATTCAACTTCTTCTTGGGTAAATTCACTTGGTTTATCTACTAAACGATCTAAAATACGAACCATCTGTGAAATTACTCCACTAATCACAAATTCTTCTTTGACAATAACAAATTGTAACACAGAGACGATAGCTGTTTCCTTTCGAGCTTCATCTTTATTAATCAATTGGAACGTCACTTCAAAATTAGTTTCAGGTGTTCCGTTTTCTTTTTCCCATTCGAGATTTCTAGCATCATAGTGGTACTGATTGACAAATTCTTTTTCACGAACTAATTGCATGTATTCATTCTCCTTGATGTCGATATGACTCATTATAGCATAGATTTGAAGATTATTAAAGTAGACTTAAACTAGTATTTTTTCTGAGGATGACGGTCAACAATATTGGCATTAGCCCCTAAGACCTCTTCTCCCTTAGGGAGTAGCCGGTAACCTCTGAGGTCAACTAAAGTGCTCAATTCTTCTTCGCTAAAATGACTTAAAACGGCTTGATCTAATTCATCTCGCTTCATTTTTGACAGTCCTTTAACTGCTTTTTGTCCCAAAAAGTCTTTTAAACGGCTAGCTGGTAAATGGCGGAGCGATTCTCTTGCAGAGTCTTTTTGCACATAACCTTGAGAGATTAGCCAGTCCAATTCTTTTTGCGCATCGATGCCATAGGTTGTGTAAAAATATTTATGATGACTATTAGCAGTTGTATAGGTCCCGAACTGAATGCGCCATAACATCACAATGTGACCAGGAAGTAACCCTTCCTTGGTACGCTCCATGTTACGTTTAGGAATAGGCTTGCGCAACAACTCTTCTTGATAAGCTGGAGCAATGTAAGGCATCTCAGCATGATTTTGGTATACTTCTTTAATTGTTTTCATTATTTCATTATACCAAAAAATCACCCGTTAGGATGATTTTTAGACTTATCTTAATAGTTAAAGCGTTGTGCCCATGCTTCATCAATTGCTAGGGTTTCCGCATCTGTATAATTGTGACGGTACTCATTCCAAACGTAGCCTGCACCTGCTAAGGAGACTCCTTGGTCTGAAGCATTTGTCACATCATAGGCTGTTAACCCATACGTTTCAATAATATTGTTTAACTTCAAGTTATAACTCGTATCTGTAGCGTATAGGCCTGTTAAGGCTGCTGTCGCATCTTGATACGACAGTGTATTTGATTTTCTAGCACCAGCATACAGATTAGAGCTTAGTAAGTTAGCGTAGTCATAAAGTGAATCAGCGATACTTGGGTATGCTCTAAAGGGTTGATCGATAGTGTAGGTATTTCCTGCTCCATCATCTTCCCAAGTTGACATGGTAACTGACGAACCATTATAGGCCCCTTTGATGCCAAAGAAGTTATAATAAGGTGCTTGGCTAAGGCCAGATTGACCGTTACTTGATTCTAAAATAGCTTGAGCAATCATCACAGAAGCGTAAAGGTCACGCTCTTGAGCGATAGCGCTGGCTGTAGGTCCAATATTATTGATAAATGCCTGTGTCGAGGTACCAGTAACTGTTTCTGCTGATACTTTAGAGGTACGGTTAGGTTGTCTCATTGCACTGTAAGCTCCTAAACAAGCCGCAAGAACAAAAAGACTGATAAGTAGAAGCTTACCTTTCTTTTTTACCATTAGTGATTAAATCCCTTTTCTATTCATTTTCTATGTTTCTATTATAACATAGGAAATCTAACAAGGTCTTATCCACAGCTGATTTAACCAGATTGATAACTTTTGTCTTAAAATCGAAATATTTCTTCCAATTTAAGAGGATTTTGTGGATAAAGCTTATTATTTCATGGGACTATCAAAATAGGTCAGTTGATAAACAGCAATGAGTTCATTTAATTTGGTGTTGTAACTAGTATCAGTGGCATAGGTTCCTGTTAGTGCAGCTGTGGCATCGTAATAATGAGAACCTAGGTTTTTATGGGTTTTGGTATACAGAGGATCATTTAGAACTCTAGCATAATCTTCAAAACATGCTGTCATACTACCATAAGAGCGAAAGGCGTCGTCAATTTGGTATAAATTTCCTTGCCCATCATCTTCTAAGGTAGGAAAAATAGCCGACCGCCCCTTATAATCCCCTTTAATACCAAAAAAATTGTAATAAGGTTTTTGACTTAGTTGTGACTTACCATTATTGGATTCTAAAATGGCCTGAGCCATCATCACCGAACTGTATAACTTTTCTTTTTGAGCAACTGCTTGAGCTGCATGGCTAATCTTCCTGACAAATGTCAGAGTTTCGTGATCCGCATACGGAGCTAATCGCTGGTTTCCCAATTTTAATGTCCACATACTAACAATCAGATTAAGTAATACTAACCCTAAGACAAGTCGATTTACTGATGATTTAGCCCTTCTTCTCCTTTTTTTCACCTTCAAAGGTCCTCATTTCTTATCCTTTAACTCTAGTATATCAAAAAACTAGAACCTTAGCAGATTCTAGTTTTAGTAAGGAAAAAGTCTTTTAACGTTAAGCTTTTTTACGAAGGGCACCGAAGAGGATTCCGGATACAATAGCACCAATCGCTACAAAGACAAGGTATAAGATTGGATTACTTGTTAAGGCGATGACGAAGATACCACCATGTGGCGCCATTAATTTAATGCCAGCCAAACCAACAAGAGCTCCTGTCAAGGCAGAACCAGCAATAAAGCTAGGAATTGCACGCGCTGGGTCAGCTGCGCCAAATGGGATTGCTCCTTCAGTGATGAAAGAAAGTCCCATGACAATGTTGGTCAAACCTGATTCGCGTTCTTCTTTGGTAAATTTATCTTTAAACAAGAGAGTGGCTACAAAAACAGCTAGAGGAGGTACCATACCACCTGCCATAACAGCAGCCATAACGACTGAACCGCCATTTGCGACAGTAGCTGCTAAAGTTCCTGTACCAAAAACATAAGCTGCCTTATTAACAGGACCACCCATGTCAACAGCCATCATTCCACCAACAAGAAGTCCCATAAGGACAGCAGAGCTTCCTGAAAGACCTTGTAAGAAATCATTAAGGGCTGTGTTAATAGCTGCCATTGGAATATTGACAAAAAGCATCAAGAAACCAGTGACAAGGACGCCAAGTAATGGGTAAAGGAGGATAGATTTAACCCCTTCTAGAGAACGTGGTAGGCCTGCCAACAATTTACGAAGGGCAAGAATAACACCACCGGCAAGGAAACCACCCACAAGCGCCCCAAGGAAACCTGATGGCACGCCCGTTAAGCCCAAGCTCACTTCTCCTCCTGCTGCAAATGGTACCTTACCAAAAGCAAGACCATTTGAGGCAATGACACCTGCCACAAAACCAGCAACCAAACCTGGTTTTTCAGCGATAGAGTATGCAATGTAACCCGCTAATACTGGTAACATGAAGGAGAAGGCTGCACCACCAATTTTCATGAAAATAGCAGCTACTTCATGATAAGATCCAAGATTGCCTAGTTGGTCTTTTGGCACACCAAGCATGTTATCCAACAAGAAAGCTAGGGCAATCATAATCCCGCCACCAATAACGAATGGCAACATTTGAGAGACACCACCCATCAAGTGTTTATAGAAAGCACCGCCTAAGCTTGTTTTCTCAGATGATACTGCTGTTTCAGACTTTCCGTTCTTAGCGTGGTAAGTGTGTCCTTCATTATTCAAAATCAAAGAAATCAATTCTTGACTCTTCTTGATACCATCTGCAACAGGGCGAGCAATTAATTGTTTACCGTCAAAACGATCCATTTCAACTGCTTTATCTGCTGCAACGATAACACCCTTAGCTTTCTGAATATCTTCAGCGGTTAAACGATTAGCCACACCAGAAGCGCCGTTTGTTTCAACTTTAATAGCTACTCCCATTTCTGCAGCTTGTTTTTTCAAAGCCTCTTCTGCCATATAAGTGTGAGCAATCCCTGTTGGACAAGCTGTAACTGCAACGATAAAATCTTGACCACTTGTTGGCGCTACCACTTCTTCTTTAGCTGTTGAAGCCTCATCAAAGACAGCAAGAACGTCATCTGGTGTCGCTGCAGCACGAAGTTTATCTGCAAAACCGTCTTTCAAAAGGTATTGTGATAATTCTGCTAGCGCAGCCAAGTGAGTGTCATTTGCCCCTTGAGGTGCAGCAATCATAAAGAAGAGATCCGTTGGTTGACCATCTAAAGCCTTATAATCCAACCCTTTACTTGATTTCGCAAATAAAACCGCTGGTTCATCAACCACAATATTTTTAGAATGAGGCATGGCAATACCGTCGCCAAGACCAGTTGATGTTTGTTCTTCACGTGCCATGATACTCTTTTTAAAGACATCAAAATCGTGAACAATACCTTTTTCTACTAATCGTGTAATCATCTCGTCAATGGCAACTTCTTTCGAAATAGCCTGTAAGTCAAGAATCATAATATCTTTTCTCAATAAATCTTGAATCTTCATCGTTTTTCTACCTCAACTTTATGATATGTTTCCTTAATAAATGCAATTGTCGCCAAGTCATCAGAGAAAGCGGTTGCCGTACCACACGCTACTCCCCATTTCAAGGCTTCTACTGGGTCTTTACTCTTAACAAATTCGCCTGTAAATCCAGCAACCATAGAATCACCAGCCCCGACAGAATTTTTGATCTGCCCTTTAATTGGCTTAGCAAAATAGGTGGCTTCCTCAGTAACCAACAAGGCACCATCACCAGCCATCGAAATGAGGACATGCTGGGCTCCCATCTCTAAAATTCGACGAGCGTAGGTTTCTACATCGTTAAGACTGTTTAACGGAACACCAAAAATAGCTTCTAGCTCATGGTTATTAGGTTTAACTAACAAAGGATTATTCGCAAGGGCATCTAAGAGGGGTTGTCCTTCAAAATCGCAGACCACCTGGGCACCACTTTTCCTAACTAAAGGAATCAATTCCTTATAAACAGCATTCCCAAGATTAGCTGGAGCTGATCCGGCAAAAACAACGGTATCGTCTGAGGTCAATTGGGATAACTTAGCTTTCAAGGCTTCCAATTGTTCCTGACTAATCATTGGCCCTTGACCATTTATTTCAGTCTCTTCTTGCGACTTAATTTTAACATTGATACGGGTATCCTGGTCTACCTTCACAAAAGCCGTTTCAATGCCTTCATTCTTTAAACTATCTTCGATAAAATGTCCAGTAAAGCCGCCAAGAAAGCCTGTCGCCGTATTCCCAACTCCTAATCGTTGCAAGACACGACTGACATTGATACCTTTTCCCCCTGCAAACTTATCATCACTGACCATGCGATTCACTGATCCCAGATTTAGCTGGTCAATTCTGACGATAAAGTCAATCGAAGGGTTTAAGGTCACGGTATAAATCATAGTTCAATCACCTTTGCCTTTTCCTTTATTTTTTTGAGAATCCCTGTCGAGGCTGCCTCAGTAATAATAGTCACCTGATCAATAGCAGCTACTTTAACAAAGGATACCTGACCGATTTTCGTGCCATCAACCAGAATGTAAGACACCTTTGCATTCGCAATGACTGCTTTTTTTATCACGGCTTCTTCCATATCTGGGGTTGTTAGATAGGCCTCATCAACACCATTCATGCCAAGAAATGCTTTATCAAAGTTCATCTGTCTGATTTGTTCCAAAGCCACGCTCCCAATGCTCGCATCAGTGGTTTGTTTGACATACCCACCAATGATAATCGTTTTGATGGATAAATCAACTAAGCGAGTCGCATGATGGATGGAGTTAGTAACGACCGTAACATTTTTTCCTTGTAAAAAAGGGAGTAAAAATTCCGTCGTTGTCCCAGCATCAATAAAAATCACGTCATTATCATAGACGAATCGGGAAGCTTTTTGAGCGAGCGCCTGTTTGATTTGACTGTTTTTGACAGACTTCTCCTGATTAGACAATTCCTCTTGCAAGGAATGAAACAATTCAGCTCCACCATGAACACGGTGCAAACGTCCTTCTTGCTCCAGTTCCCCCAAATCTCTACGGACAGTTGATTCAGACGAATCCAGCAGCTGCATCAAATCTTCTAAAGCAACATAGTTATCTTCTACGATTTTTGCCATAATCAACTGTTTTCGTTTTGATTTTAAGATAGAATCACCTCTTTCTGAAATCGGTTACAGTTATTATTATACCTTTTTGTTCTCTAAAGTCAAGCATAATCTTCCAAAAACATCCAATCTCTGTCACTTTTTCTTACCCATAACTTCGATAAGCTGAAAGAAAGTATCAAAACTAAAAAAGCCCTTCACAAAGGATTTAACCCTAATGTGATGAGCTTTTCAAATCTTTTTAAATTAGTTAATTTTTAAAATAGCTTCTTTGGCATGTACCAACTGTGTAATCAAGCGGCAATATGGGGTATCAATGCCCAGTTTCTCACCTTTGGTATTGACTGCACCATTGATAAAATCAATTTCAGTCAATCGGTGATTTTGCACAAGGTCTTGGTGCATTGATGGGTAATGGTGAGCAGCTTTAACAGATGTATCCATTACATAAGTTGTAATTTCGTCTTCGTTCAAGGCAACACCTTCTGCTTGACCAACGATAACAAACTCATGGATGATTTCTTTTACCATTTTGAGACCATCTTCACTGGCAAATAATTCACCAATTGTGCAATCTAGAAGGGCACAAGTTGAGTTCATGGTACCATTCACGCAAGCTTTTCGCCAGATGTTTGGCACAACATTCTCATCATAAGTCGCATTCAAGTTAGCTTCATTTAACAAATCAGCCACTTGGTGTCCAGCTTCTTGATTGCTTGGTTCCATGCTTTGTAAGTTAAGTGCTCCCACACCTTGAAGATGAGCACGACCAGGACCTTCTAGACCAGCAGTCCAGACAGTGACCCCCATCAAAATGTTGTGCTCTGGAATGTACTGACGAATAACGTCTTCGTGTCCAAGACCATTTAAAAGGCAAAGCACTTTGGTTTCTTTTCCAATAATGCCTTTAATGTCTTGAAGCATTTGTGGCAACTGCATTGCTTTTGTAAACAAGATAATCAAATCGGCTTCTTGAGTGGCTTCAGTCGGTTTCATAATAGGAAGCTTAACTGTTTCTTCCACATCCCCTGTCACCACTAAACCGTTTTCTTTAATGGCATTGATATGATCTTCCCAGTTATCTAACAAAATCACATCGTTATTTGTTTTTGAAATTTGGTAACCAAAACGGCAACCCATGGCACCTGAGCCAGCAATATAAACTAACATGTTTTCCTCCTATTAGCCTTCAAAGACGAAAATGTCTTCTTTATAAAGTTTTAGAATATCTTTAGCAACCTTATGCGCTGCAAATGCAACTGCAAATGGTACAACAATCCAAGCAAGGATAATAATAAATACTGAGCTACCACCTGCTAAAGAAGCAATTGGTCCTACTGCACCAACCAAACCAAAACCAGATGAAGCTGGTGTCCCAACAAGATTAAACAATGGTACTGTTAATGAGCTAATTGCTGCAGTGATCACCATCGGAATAGCCATGATAGGATGTTTTAAGAAGTTTGGCATCATCATTTTCATAGCCCCAAGTGCAATAGCAATTGGTACACCTGACTTATTAACTTTGAGTGTTGCCCAAACAAGAACTGCAGCTGTTGATGCAATTCCCATAGACGCAGCACCGGCAGCCATTCCATTTAATCCAATAGCTAAACCAATAGCCACTGTTGAAATCGGACTAACAATGATAAGCGAGAAAGCAACTGCAATTAAAATAGACATTAAAATAGGTTGTAAGGTTGTAAAGGAATTAATCCCTTGCCCAATTAGCGTTGTCACATAAGACACATAAGGCAATAACTTCCAACCAATGTAACCAACACCTGTTCCGATAATAATTGGTAACAAGATAATGGTTAAAGAGCCAAATTTATTCCCAAAATACTTAACCGCTAAAACCGCAAGGCTAGCTGTAATCATCATATTGATGAGATCCCCAATACCTCTAAGTTGGAAAGTACCTGTTGCTATACCTTTTTGAACAACCTCAGTATAAGCCCACGCTCCAGAACCAATATAGGCTGCTCCACCAACCGCCAACTGTTGCATTGGGTTAAACTTAAACTGTTGACCAATCAAAAACCCTGCCATAATAGGTGTGAAGAATTGGAAGACTTGCACAATGTGTAAAAATTCTGCTGCTGCTGCATTTGGCAGAAGCGGCTTTAAAAAAGTTGCTAAAATAGCATTTGGAATGAGCGCCACAACGATAGCAATCGCTGTACCCGCTAAGACCTTATTCATAAAAGAACTAAATGTCTCTTTATCTGTTGTTGTCATGATAGACCCCTTTTCATTGTAATGTATTATCCTGTGAAAACCATCACACTTTTTTCACAATGTCTATTTTATCACAATGCCCTAGACTTGTCACGAACACTTGACAAAAGTGGCTCCACCCCTTAGAACAAGTATCAACCTAATAAGTGAACGTTCCTCTCTAATGACGAGATGGTAACCCTAACTCTTTAGTCAATTAAAGATGTTGAATGCACCACACGGTTATCTCGATCTGGATAAATATAGTTAATGGCTTGATTAACGGCTGTTGGTGCCTCACCAAATCCAGTAGCGATTAAATCAACTTTCCCATCATAAGCTGCCGCATCCCCAATAGCAAAAATACCTTCTTGACTGGTTTGGAAAAGCGGAGTGACATTGATACTGGAGCGTTTGTAGTCGAGGTTCCAATTTTTCAAATTTTTATTAGAGGTTGAAAAACCAAAGCTCACAATGATACTATCCACATCAAGCTCCATTGTCTCTTCTTCTTTAACCTTTTGAATGACTAGCTTTTCAGCTAGATTTCCAATGCCTTTCAATGCTTTTGGCACATAAGGTGTTAAGAGGTTGACCGTTGATGCTTTCAACAATTCCACACTGTGTTCGTGTGCTCTAAATGCATCGCGGCGGTGGACAACTGTAACACTTTCAGCAATGTTTTCTATGGCCAAAGCCCAATCTACAGCCGAATCCCCCCCACCACAAATCACAACTTTTTGGCCTGCAAATTGTTCCAACTGATGGACATTATAAAACAGGTTATGGTCAGCAAAATCTTCTTCCCCTTCTAACCCTAATGTCCGTGGTGCAAAAGCGCCATTTCCACAAGCAATGATAATCGCTTTTGAAAAGTGCTCTGCCTTATTAGTGGTAATCGAAAAACCACCTTCAACCTTCTCAAAAGACAAGACTTCTTCTTTTAAACAAATTGTTGTACGATCTTTAAAGCGACTCAACTGCTTAAGCAAATTCTCTGTTAATTCTGCTCCCGTCAAAGCGGGGTAGGCTGGAATATCATAAATCATTTTTTCTGGGTAAAGAATGGCGGGTTGACCACCTAGTTCTGATAAACTTTCAATGATTTTCACCCTCATACCTCGGAGCCCTGCATAAAAAGCGGTAAATAAACCTACTGGACCACCACCAATGATGGTTATATCATATTCTCTTTCTTCCATTAGTCTTCTCCTTGAATCAATTCTGCTTTTATCTTAGCTAATAAGTTGCTCTCTTCCTCAGAAAACTCGTACCGCTCTAGCAAATCTGGCCTTCTCAAATAGGTTTTTCTGAGACTTTCTTCTAAACGCCACAATCGAATACGTTCATGGTGCCCACTCATCAAAACATCTGGCACCGTCATCCCTCGGTAGTCATAAGGCCTAGTGTATTGAGGGTATTCTAAAAGTCCTGATGAGAAGGAATCGTCCTGATGACTGCTTTCCTTACCAATCACATTTGGAATTAGCCGAACAGTTGCATCCACCATCGTCATGGCTGCCAATTCCCCACCAGTTAGGACAAAATCTCCCAACGATATTTCATCTGTGACTAAGGTTTTAATACGCTCATCGTAGCCCTCATAATGACCACAAATAAAAATTAACTCTTCCTCAAGAGCTAATTCTTCAGCATAAGCCTGAGTAAAGGGTTTTCCAGCAGGATCCAAGAGGATAATCCGCGGTTTTTGAGCTTGGATGTGTTCAATGGTGTCAAAAATTGGTTGTGCCCTCAAGAGCATGCCTTGCCCACCACCATAGGGTTCGTCATCAACATGTCGAGCTTTTTCAGCGTAATCCCGAAAGTTATGGTAGTGAATGTCAAGTAATCCTTTTTCTTTTGCCTTGCCTACAATGGAATGCTCTAGAGGGGCAAACATTTCAGGAAAAAGAGTCAAAATATCAATCTTCATCGTCTAAGCCTTCCATCAATTCAACATCCACGCGCTTGTTAAGAACATCTACGTTAAGAACTACTGGGGAAATATATGGTAATAACAAGTCTCGTTTTCCTTGACGCTTCACTACCCAAACATCATTAGCACCTGGCTGCAAGATTTCCTTAATATGTCCAATAAGGACATCCTTTTCATAAACAGCCATGCCAATAATCTGATGGTAATAAAATTCTCCTTCTTGTAAATCCCCTTGATTGTCTTTTGAGACCTTTAAAGTGTATCCCTTGTACTTTTCAATAGCATTAATATGATACATGTCTTTAAATTTGATGATATCAAAGTTTTTTTGCTTTCTATGGCTAACAATCGTGACCTCTTGAACAAGCTGATCTTTGTCATCAAACAAAGCCAATTGCGATCCCTTCTTAAAGCGCTCCTCAGCAAAATCGCTGACCGATAATACACGCATTTCTCCTTGTAGTCCTTGGGTATTGACAATCTTCCCAACGTTAAAATATTCCATACTAACTCCTCAATCGTTCGCTCGTTATCTCATCCCACCTGGATGGTTTATCATGGTTTCATAGGATCCCATAAAAGGAACTACGGTTAAAACCAAATCATTTACTATTTTAACACGTTATAACCTATTTTGCACTTCTGGTTCACAACTTTCTCCCTTCTCTTTCAAAGGAAAGAAAGGGCATCAACTAGGTCATAGGTCATTTCTCATTTCTAAACGTGGCTAGTGGTAGAAAATTTTTACATCTCCCAGGTAGCTTGATTCATTTGTCGTATAAAATAGAGGCGTTAACATACATAAAACCCCTTTTGAATACTATCGTTCAAAAGAGGTTTTGATTAAGAAATAGTTTTAGGAGGGATAGAGGGTTATGGTTTCATTTTTGCCTTTGTCAAGGTAAGCATGCCTGCAATTCCTAAGATAACAAGACCAATCAAGCTGACTAAAGTAACTCCTTTATCACCTGCTTTAGGAAAGGTTTTACCTTCTTGTTTTACAGGTGCTGCTGCTTTTTTGGTATCCATACCTTTAGCCTTATCCTTTTGTTTTGAAGCGTCTGTTTTGTCTGACTGCTCAGGCATTGGCTTCTCATCAGCTTTCTTAATTTGACTAGTTTTCAAGTAGGCACTGATGTCATTTCCTGGTGTCACAGTATTCATTTTAATACCATTAACCAGGTAATTGTAGAATATACCATCCATCAACTGATTAACAAAAGTTGCTTTCCCTTTTGAATCAGTTGTCATTTCAGCAACTGTTTGACCAAGATCATTAACTAAAGTCACCGTTTGACCAGCAAGGCCATTTCCACCTGAATCACGAACAGTAATCGTCAATGGTTTTTTCGTATATTCTGGTGCCACACTTCCTTTTCCTTCAGCATAAAAGGCTGCTTCTTTTAGCTGTCCATTTTGGTCTGTTCTAACAGTATATCCTTGTGATTTACCATCAACTGTCACACTAATATTACGTGATAATGGTAATTGTTCAAATAGAATTTGGCCTTTTGCATTTGTCTTTGCAACTTTAAGAGGAAGTGGTTTTCCATCTGTAATATCAGACAAAGCAACTTCTTTTCCTTCATGAACTTTACCTTCTTTGTCTAAAATAGTTACAATGAAGTTAAAACCTGTTGCTTTTGGTTGTTCTGTTGCCTGTTCTTTGCTTGTATCAAGAGCCACATTAACTGGCATACCTGGAACGGTTTCGCTCATTTTTTTGCCATCCACAAAGATAGCATAAAACGTACCATCCATTAGGCCTTTAGTAAAACGAGCTAGCCCATCTTTACCTGTTGTTACTGTTTCAACAAGATTACCTGAGCTATCTTTTAAGGTCACCGCTTTGTCAGCAATTGCTTCAGCGTCTTGATTACGCACGTAAACATCTAAAGGTGTTTTAGTATAGTCAGGAGTGCCTTGTCCTACACCTTGAGCAGTAAAACTAGCTGCTAATTGACTATTGGCTTGGCTAGTACGAACAGTAGAACCTTTAACCACACCATCAACTGAAACGCTAAGGCTTCTATTAATCGGTAATTGACTAAATAAAGCTTGACCTTTGGCATCTGTAACAACAGTTTGAACAACCTTGTTCGAAGCATCCGTTGTATCAGTCAACACAACAGACTTGCCTGATAAGGTTTGACCTTTACTATCAACAACTGTTGCTAAAAATTGGAATGTTCCTGCGGGAGCTTCCAGTGCAGTAGAATGAACAGGCGTCTCAGCTTGAACAGTTGATGTCATAGCAGTATTCGCCAAAGCCAAGCTTGATAGCGCTGTTACCGTCATTAGGCTTATAACGCGTTTATGAGTTTTAATCATTAGATTTCATTTTATGTCTTGTTCAGTAAATGATTACCTCACAAGTTTTGATTAGTGTCCCCATAGGGCTAAACTAATCATAGCACCATTTACTTAACCAGTCAAGTTTTTTATAAAATCAAATTTTTTAATGTTTGATAAACTACATGTGGCTAAAAACAAGCTAATAACAAAGTCTTTTCATCAAATAATCAATTTGAGAGCAACAAAAAGTCTGCTAACCAGAGTTAACAGACATCTGTTCTATTTTATTCTTAATGAGATACTACTTCTCATCAATAACTAAACGAACTTTTTTCCCTGCAGTTGGAACCGAGTAGACAATCGATCTTATCGCAGTAATAGTTCGACCTTTTTTGCCGATAACACGACCGATGTCTTGAGCATCCAAGTCAAGATGATACTCTAAAAAGTCAGGAGTATCTTCAATTTTAATGGTAAGATTATCTGGTTGTGAAATCAAAGGTTTCACAATAGCGATAATAAGATTTTCAATGGTATCCATAGGCTGTTATTATTTAGAGAATTTTTGGTCGTGGAATTTAGCCATAACACCAGCTTTTGACAAGATGTTACGAACTGTATCAGAAGGTTGTGCACCTTTAGCCAACCACTCAAGAACGCGGTCTTCTTTTACAGTGATTTGGTTTTCAGCTACAAGTGGGTTATATGTTCCAACTGTTTCGATGAAACGACCATCACGTGGTGCACGTGAATCTGCAACGTTAATACGGTAGAAAGGTTTTTTCTTAGAACCCATACGAGTTAAACGAATTTTAACTGCCATTGTTATCATATCTCTTTTCTTTTTAATAGTTCTGTCAAGAAATACAGCCTTGCTCATTTCTTACATTGACTAGTATATCGTAGTTTTTTTATGCTGTCAAGTTTTTTTCTTGACAGTTTTTGAAATCTAGTAGAGGCTGCTAATAATTCTGATTAACCGATCAAAATAGGACGTATCTTTCCTCAAATCCTTAGCTAAATATCTGGTTAAACCTGGCTTATCTGTGATAATTCCTTGAATAGGTTTGAGCAAATAATGTTCTATCCGACTAGAATCATTGATGGTCCAAACATAGACTTCTTTGTTCTTCCAAAAAGCTTGTGTCGACAAATAAGAACGGTATGAAAAATCTTCAATCACATAAAAATCAACCGTTTCATCTCCAAAAAGGCCAAATTGAATAGGGATAACATACCCAGCTGTAATAGAAGGATCTTTCTTTTTGATAGCTTCCATAACTTTCAAGTTAAGTGACATGACCTTATTTTCTTTACTAATGCCGAGACGATGGTATTCTTCTAGGAAAAGGTCAACATAATTGTTAGGCTCAGATCCTGTTGGTTTTAATTCAATCAAGAGAGGCATCTTTAAGTTCTTAGCTCTTTTGTAAAACGTTTCAAAAGAAACAAAATGACTCGAAAATTTGCCCTGCTGAATACGTAACTGTTCCACTTCTGCTAAGGTTAGATGACGAATATCTTCATCAAGACCTGCTAATCGTTTCAAGTGATTATCATGCGACACAACAAAGCGATTGTCTTTAGTTAAGATCAAATCTAGCTCAACATAGTCACTTTTTGCTTTTTTAGCACCTTCTAGAGTCTCTAAAGAATTTTCCACACCTGCTGAAACAAGACCACGATGAGCGATAACAGCTTTTGGCGTTGGAGCTTGAAAGAAAGCCAATCTTTCCAATGACTGATAAGCAAATCCTAAGGTCAACAGCACAAATAAGAAGGCGTAGCCTTTGGTTCGTTTGGTTACTTTTTTAGGATGATACCATTCTTTTTGAGGTGCAATATCTTCTTTTAAAATAATAGCAGAGCAAAGCTTCAAGAAAATCGTCGCAAAAAAGATTAATTCCCAGATAATCGTTAAGGAAATGGTTTGTATGATCACCTGATTACCACTAGGATTAAAGAAATACACTAGGGCTAAAACAATCGAAATAACAGTTGATGAAAACAAAAAGGTGACCGCACTGACAGCTAGTAGACGAATCACTAAAGAAAACTGATACCCCTTAGTTCTTTGCCAACTTTCTATCACAGCCTCTTTTACTGTTCGATGCTTAATGGCTAACAAGGGTAAAAAATAAATCAAGCGTAAATTAAGATAAAACAAAAAGGCAAAGGCGACATACAACAAATATTTAGTTGTTGCTGTTTTCGACAATTCTCCTACGATAAATTCTGGAATATAAAGTTTTTCAGTGATGACTGAAGATAACCCTAGATGCAAGACTGGGATAGTCAGCAAGACATAACCTACAAAAAGAATTAATTGATAACCGGAGAATGTCTTCCAAATGCGCTTCAAATAATAAGAAAATCGCTTTTTAATACCTCTAACGCTAATCTCTTGATCTGCTATAATCCGATAAAGCGCAAAAAATTCAAGATGGATAAAGGCAGCAAATAACAATAGATACAAAAATAACAAAGCCAGTGCCAGAGGATTTTTCAAAAAAGTAAAAAAATTGTCTTTATCTAAATGGTATTGTCCAGTTACTCCCAGTATAATATAGAAAAACTCGGATAATACAAAGTTAGCCATGGTTACAAATAATAACTGAAAGACACTAGCCTTTAATAACCAAGAGAATCTGATTTTTGACATGGTCAATAGTAAATCAGACAAGAGTTTCATGGATTAATCTCCTTTTGTTTAAACAATAAGCATATCACTCAAAAACTCCTAGTTGAACGAAGTTCAGCTAGGAATTAAGAAGTCATTAAAAGACGCCTTATGACCTCTCCACCATAAATCCAAAAATAACTAAATGTAATAATGGAAATTGGTCTGCAGATAAGAATGATTATCAGGAATTGACGGTAACTCATGCGACTTAATCCCGTGATCATAATTAATGCATCTGCTGGTGCAAGAGGGGAAAGCATATTTAGGACAAAAAAGACTTCAAACGTTTTTGACGATAATTTTTTCTCGTAAAAGTCTAATTGTTCTTCCGTTAGAAAAAGTAAAATAAAGGGTTTTCCATACTTTCTAACCAGTTTAAATAATAGTGATGAACCAATACAAATCCCTGTGACATTGAGTAAAAATCCTAATACAGGTCCAAAAGCGAGAAAACCGACGACTGTGGTAACCCCACCAGGAATGATAGGAATTACCACTTGGATAATTTGTAGGGCGAAAAAACCAATCGAACCAATCACTACATGATCTTTGATGGTATGCGCTAAGGCATTGGGGTTGTTAAGAATATCGAGTTGTCTCACAAGATAGACAACCAAGGCTATAGAAAACAGAATTGATAAGACACCTAATCCCTTTAAATATTTTTTTAAAAGGGCATGCGAGATACCAAATCTATTCATAACGCAGAGCCTCAATTGGGTCCAATTTACTTGCCTTGTTAGCAGGTAACATTCCAAAGACGATACCAATAGATGCTGAGAAGAGGATCGCAATTAAAGCAATATTAAATGATACTGATGCTCCTTTGAGGTTCAACGCACTTCCCAAGGCCCCTACACCAATTTGGGCTAGAAGTAAACCAAGTAGACCTCCGATAACGGTCAGTACGATCGATTCAATCAGAAATTGAGCAAGGACTTTTAAACGGGTTGCTCCCAAGGCTTTTCGTAGGCCAATTTCTCGGGTACGCTCCGTTACAGAAACCAGCATAATATTCATAACACCAATACCACCAACCAATAAGGAGATTCCTGCAATAGAACCTATAACAGTTGTCATTACCCCAAATTGAGTATTAATTTCATTGACGAGCTTGCTATTATCTGGGACAGCATACTCCCCATCTTTCACATGTGATAGTTGTGTTAACATTTGTGCTGCTTCTTGCCCCAAAGTTAAGCTACGGCGAATATCACGCACATGGACATAAATAGATCCAATTTCTTTGACATTGAATTCAGATGCCACTTGAGTATTAGCCATGACAGCACCACCAACTAAGCCTCCCATAGAAACCGAACTTTGAGGGGTCTTATAAACTCCAATAACTAGGTAATCTTTATTACCAAGACTGACAACTTTGTTTAGGGCATCTTTATAATTACCTTTTCCAAACAACTCATCTGATAAGACCGTATCTAATAAAATGATACGTGAAAAATTTCGATAATCAGCTGCCTTAAGGGTGCGACCAGCGACAATATCATAATCCTTGACCTTAAAGTAATCTTGACTAACACCTGTAATGGCGGCATTTTCCATTTTCTTTTTTTCATAAGAAATGGTTGATGAGGTGTTATTGGTAAAGTAATAAGCGTCAACACCATCAATGTCTCTCACAATTTGCTCCAACCATTCAGCCTTAACTTCTTGATCATTTTCATGAGAATAGAAAGCAGCGTAAGGATCTTCGTCTTCACCCTTTTCTTTATAATAAAGCTGAATTTCTTTTTGATTGTTTGAGAAGGTATCTGTCACACTTTTTTTCATGGCATTTCCAAGCCCCATAATAATGACGACAGCTGATACCCCGATAATAATCCCTAACATAGTTAGGATTGAGCGCATTTTATGCCCCCAGATTGAACTAAGAGCGAATTTCCAATTTTCCATTAATCCTCCTCCTAGTCAATTCTGACACTTTCAGTGGTGTCAGTGGTAATCTCACCATCTCGGATAATGATTTTACGGGTTGCAAAATCAGCAATTTCAGGTTCATGGGTAACCATAATAATGGTTTTTCCTTCTTGATTTAATTCTGTTAACAGTTCCATGATTTGTTGACCTGTTTTGGTATCAAGCGCACCTGTTGGCTCATCTGCCAAAATAATAGATGGATTATTCACTAATGCACGAGCGATAGCTACCCTTTGTTTTTGTCCACCTGATAATTCTGAAGGTAGATGTTTCATACGCATGCCAAGTTCTACTTTTTCTAAAAATTTTTTGGCACGTTCGCGACGTTTTGACACACTAACTCCCGCATAAATCAGAGGAAGTTCAACGTTTTGGAGAGCATTCAGTTTTGCTAAGAGAAAGAATTGTTGGAAAACAAAGCCAATTTCTTCGTTTCGAACTTGAGCTAGTTTTCTATCGCTAAGAACCTCAACTTCTGTTCCATTTAGGACATAGTCTCCCGAGGTTGCCCGGTCCAATAGACCAATAATATTCATCAAGGTAGATTTTCCTGAACCAGATGGTCCCATTATGGCTAGGAACTCTCCTTCATAAACTGTTAAGTTGATGTCTTTTAAAACCTTAAGGTCTTGTTCACCATTTCGATAACTCTTAACAATATTTGTTAATCGCATTAATTCTTTTTTGTCATCTGGCACTACTTATTCACCCCGGATTCTTTGTTTTTTTCTTTAGAATCTTTTGATGTCTTGGTGTCTGCTGAAATAACGTCTTCTAGCTTTTTCCCTTCTTTGATTTGCTTATCTGGGTTAGCAATAACGATATCTCCAACTTTCAAGCCCTGATTAATCTCTTGTTTTTCAGCGTCTGCGTTGCCAAGAGTTACCTCAACTTTTTTGGCTTTGCCTGTGCTATCATCATAAACCCAAACATAATGTTTTTTATCTTTAGTGATAACTGCTGTCAGAGGAACTAGGGCATGTTTTGCTTCGTTAACAACCTCAACAGAGACTGTAAAACCTTGTTTCAACTGATTCAATGGACTTGTAATATCAATTTTGTAGTCGTAAGCGGCACTCGTTGATCCCCCTGTGGAACCTGATCCAGCACCTCCGCTGTTTGCGTTAGCATCTGCAGGGTAATTCGAGATGTAAGAAATTTTTCCAGTCCATTCTTGGTCTGAATAGACTTTAGATTTAATTTTTACTGGTTGACCAACTTTGATATTAGCTAAATCATATTCCGTCAAGGTCCCTTTAACTTGAAGTTGCCCTTCAGTCGCTACGTGGACCAAAGTTTGACTATTTTTAGAAGAAGGATCGATGTCATTGTTAACTTCTACAACAGTACCTGAGACACCACTAACAATCACAGTGTCATTTAAGGCTACTTGAGCTTTATTAACTTCGGATTGGGCGTCTGCATAGGCATCATTTAAATCTTGCAACTGTTGAGTGTAGCTAGCATTTTGTTGAGCTGATGGCTGTACAGTTGTTGTGGTTTCTTCACCTGTTTCTTCATCCTTGCTTGTTTCTGTTGTAGCAGCGGGAACGCCATAAGTTTTCAAATGGTTAATTTGGCGACCGATCTTATTAAGACTTCTAACAGCTGCATCATAAGCTGCTTGTTGAGTTGTGGTGCTGTATTGGACTAGCTGTTGACCCTGAGTTACTTGATCCCCAACTTTCACCGTTACCGTCGCATCCGCACCTTTACTGGCATCAAAATAAATGTATTCTTCTGAAAGAGCTTTAACAGTACCTGATAGCAAGGTCGAGGAAGCAATACTACCTTCAGTCACATTAACCGCTGAATAAGGTTCTTTCATCGCATCAGTAGACACGGCATCCTGCTGCTGTTTCCATAAAATTCCCCCAATTAGCACTACAACCAGCGCTGTTGCACCTGCGATAATCCCCTTAGTTTTCTTTGACATCTTAGTCTTTCCTTTTTTAGACATTTCTGTCCTCCCCTTTTGTACTATTTTTATAAGACAAGTATATGACCTTTTTCAATTATTGTCAAGAAATTCTTTATCTTCCTAACAAAAATCATGCTCAAATCAGTTGCCTTTTCTTCTATTATACTTGCTTTCAATCATTTCTACCTTACACTTTTGTCACTTAGTTCTTAAAACAATAGAGAAAGCCCCTCTAAGAATACTTAAAAGGGGCTTGAGCCTTAAATGGCTTGTGTTCTAAAGGAACGGCTTTCTAAAACTGTTAACATCGCCTTAGCTGTGTCTAAAGCTGTAAACAGTGGAATTCCTTGTTCAATAGCTGAACGTCTAATGTATTGACCATCTTTATCCGCTGTGCGCTTAGTGCCCACTGTATTAATAATAGCCTGAACCTGTCCACTTCGAACCAAGGATGGAATGTCATTTGCGGTATCGCCAATCTTAGCAACCACCTGTGATTCTAACCCTCGCTCCGCAAAATAAGCTGCTGTACCTTGAGTGGCAACAATGTGATAGCCAATCGCAAGGAAACGTTTCGCAAACTCCAATGCCTCTGCCTTGCTATCATCTGCTATGGTAAACACAATGTGACCATATTCTGGTAAATGAGAATAACTTGCTTCGAATGCTTTATACAAAGCTTTTTCGAGACTTATATCTGATCCCATAACCTCTCCTGTTGATTTCATTTCAGGTCCCAAGAGACTATCTACCTGAGCTAGTTTAGTAAAAGAGAAAACCGGTGCTTTGATATGAACCAGCTGGCTCTCTGGATAAAGACCATCCCCATAGTCTAAATCCCTTAATTTTTGCCCTAAAATTAATTTTGTAGCTACTTGGGCCATTGGAATATTTGTGACTTTGGATAGGAAAGGTACGGTACGACTTGCGCGTGGATTGACTTCAATCACATACACCTGCTCGTCTTTAATAACAAATTGAATATTCATCATGCCAATACAGTTTAGTCCTATAGCTAAACGTCTGGTATAGTCTGTGATAGTTTCTTGTATCTGTTTGGATAATCCTTGCGGTGGGTAAACCGCCATTGAATCTCCCGAATGGACACCAGCTCTCTCAATGTGTTCCATAATTCCAGGAATTAATACCGACTCTCCATCTGAAATGGCATCTACTTCGCACTCTTTACCAACAATATAGGAGTCAATCAGAACTGGGTGTTCTGGACTGGCTTTGACTGCCGTTTTCATATAACGTTGAAGATCTTCTGCATTTTCCACAATCTCCATAGCTCGACCACCAAGAACATATGACGGTCTGACTAAAACAGGGAAACCGATGTGACTAGCGGCAGCTAAGGCCTCTGCTTCATTGGTTGCTGTTTGGCCTGGCGGTTGTGGGATGCCTAATGCTTTCAGCGCTTTTTCAAACTGATCTCGATTTTCTGCCCGATCCAAATCATCCACTTGAGTTCCTAAAATCGTCACACCCGCTTCGGAAAGAGCCTGTGCTAAATTAATAGCTGTTTGTCCACCAAACTGAACGACGACACCTTTGGGTTGCTCTAAATCAATCACATTCATGACATCTTCAAAGGTCAGTGGTTCAAAATACAACTTATCTGACACTGAAAAATCTGTAGAGACTGTTTCAGGATTCGAATTCATAATAATAGCTTCATAGCCTGCTTCTTGGATGGCTTTAACCGAATGCACTGTTGCATAGTCAAACTCAACCCCTTGACCAATACGAATGGGGCCAGAACCTAAGACAAGTACTGATTCTTTATCAGATAGTGTCGATTCATTTTGCCACTCGTAGGTTGAGTAAAAATAAGGTGTTTTAGCGTCAAACTCTGCTGCACAGGTGTCCACCATCTTATAGACAGGAACAATGCCATTGACCAATCTCAACTCCCTAACGTGAGTTTCGTCTACCTGCCACAGCTCTGCAATTTTAAGGTCTGAAAAGCCATAACGCTTAGCTTTTTTTAACTTATCGAGATCATCAGGAACTGCTTTCAATTCATGCTCTAATTCAATGATATGAAGTAACTTATCCAAGAAAAAGAGATCTATTTTTGTCAAAGAGGCGAGTTCTTCAATGGTGTAACCACGACGCAGAGCTTCTGATAAATAAAACAAACGATCATCTTGAGCTTTCACAATTTTAGCTATTAACTGATCATCACTAACAGTAGTTAATGTTGACATTTCATTATGATGGACCCCAATTTCCAACGAACGACAAGCCTTTAACAATGACTCTTCAATGTTTCGCCCGATGGCCATGACTTCTCCAGTTGCTTTCATTTGTGTTCCCAGACGACGTTCACCCTGTTCAAATTTATCAAAGGGAAAGCGTGGAATTTTAGCCACCACATAATCCAAAGCTGGCTCAAACATGGCATAGGTAGTCCCTGTCACTGGATTAATCATTTCGTCAAGCGTAAGTCCAACAGCAATCTTAGCCGCTAACTTGGCAATAGGGTAACCCGTCGCCTTTGAAGCTAAGGCGGAGCTACGTGACACGCGCGGATTAACCTCTATCACATAATAGTTGAAACTATGTGGATCTAGCGCCAATTGCACATTACATCCCCCTTCAATTTTAAGGGCTCGGATAATGTTTAGACTAGCATCGCGTAGCATTTGATGCTCACTATCAGAAAGGGTTTGAGTTGGTGCAAAAACAATAGAATCTCCTGTATGAATACCAACAGGATCAAAATTTTCCATGTTACAAACCACCAAAGCATTGTCAGCACTATCTCGCATCACTTCATATTCAATTTCTTTGAAACCAGCAATTGACCGCTCGATTAGACATTGGGTGACAGGAGATAATTTTAGTCCCCTTTCAGCAATTTCTCGCAACTCATTCTCATTGGCACACATACCACCACCTGTACCACCTAAAGTAAAAGCCGGACGTACAATAACGGGGTAACCAATCGTTTGAGCAAAAGCAACTGCTTCTTCAACACTGGTGACAATCTCTGATTCCGGGATTGGCTGTTCCAATTCTTTCATCAGTTGTTTGAACTGGTCACGGTCTTCTGCTTGATCAATCGCAGATAATTTGGTTCCTAATAATTCAATCCCCAATTCCTCAAGGATACCAGCCTTAGATAATTGCATTGCCATGTTAAGCCCCGTCTGCCCTCCAAGAGTTGGCAATAGAGCATCGGGTCTTTCTTTTCTAAGAATACGACTCACAAATTCAATGGTTAAAGGTTCAATATAAACCTTATCTGCAATTTCTTTGTCTGTCATAATGGTAGCTGGATTTGAATTCACAAGAACGACCTGATAACCTTCTTCTTTTAGGGCCAAACAGGCTTGTGTTCCCGCATAATCAAATTCAGCAGCCTGACCAATAACAATGGGGCCAGAACCAATCACCATAATTTTATGAATATCTTTTCTTTTTGGCATACTTATTATTATGAAAGAGACTAGCGTAGAAGGACTTACAAAATCTTATTAGCTAAAGCCAATACTTGATTTTTTCACCCTCCCCCACACTAGTGCTCCTTTTTCCTCTCCTCTTTTTCGATTTGTCGCCTCACAGGACGACATTAAATAATCCAAGACAGCTTGGTCAGAAAGATTGAAATTGTCTTCCTTTCAAACAGCTAACTGATTTCTTTCCTTCAAAGAATCTTTTCTTTTGACCTTTGATGCTATTATTTTTTTGCTTGCTGTTTCAATTGCCAAGCATCAATCATATCTAAAAATTCATCGAATAAATAGCTAGCATCATGAGGACCAGGGGCAGCGTCAGGATGAAATTGGACGGAAAAGGCTGGATAGTCGCGATGTCTGACTCCTTCGACCGTTTTATCATTGATTTCCTCATGTGTCACCATAAGTGTTTCTGGTAAACTTTCGCGTTCTACAGCGTAACCATGATTCTGACTAGTGAAATCCACTCTTCCCGTTGCAATTTCTCTAACCGCATGGTTAAAACCTCGATGACCAAAAGTCATTTTAAAAGTCTTTGCGCCATTTGCCAAGCTAAAGAGTTGATGACCCATACAAATACCAAAAATCGGAATCTTCCCTTGAACCCCTCGAATCATGTCTAAAGCTTCTGGTAACTGTTCAGGATTTCCAGGACCGTTAGACAACATTAAGCCATCGGGATTCAATTGAAGCACTTCTTCTGCCGTAATAGTAAATGGAACCACGGTGACGTTGCATTGTCTTTTTGATAACTCTCTTAAGATCGAATGTTTTAAGCCGAAATCAACCAAGACTATACTTTTCCCAACACCTGGTGCTGGATAGGCTGCTTTTGTTGAGACTTGCTCGATAGTGTTAGTTGGTAACACGGTTGCACGCAGTTGATCTTTTAAATGCTGGATAGTATCTCCATCATCTGCCATCGTAGCTTTCATGGTTCCATGTTGTCGAATAATTTTAGTCAATGCCCTCGTATCAATTCCTGAAATACCTGGGATACCTTTTATTTTTAAAAAGTCATCTAGTGTCATTTGCTGGCGCCAATTACTTGCCAGCCGGCTAACTTCAGAAACAATAACCCCTTTACACGTTGGCGTAATCGATTCGTAGTCATCACGGTTAATGCCATAATTTCCAATCAGAGGGTAGGTAAAGGTTAACAGTTGACCATTATAGGACTGGTCAGTAATGGACTCTTGATAACCTGTCATCCCTGTGTTAAAAACAATTTCGCCAGTCACATCTTTATCTGCTCCAAAGGGTTCTCCCTCAAAAATAGTACCATCTTCCAAAATAAGTAATCGTTTTGCCATTCTTTACCTTCTCATACCCCTTCACTTTGACTAATCAGCAATGGCTTCTGCCATTAAGAATAGCCTCAATAATAGCCATACGTACAAAGACACCGTTCGTCATTTGAGAAACAATTCTTGCCTTCGGTGATTCTACCAAACTATCTGCAATCTCCACATCACGGTTAACAGGAGCTGGATGCATAATAATAGCGGAGTCCTTTAAGGCATTGTAACGTTCTTGTGTCAGTCCAAACTGCTGATGGTAACTATCTTTTGAAAAACTTTGCTGACCATCGTGACGCTCATGTTGCACCCGAAGCAACATCAGGACATCTAACTCTTCAATAATGTGATCAATAGCAGTGTAAGTCCCGTAACTATCAAATTCTTCTGAATACCATTCTTTGGGACCATAGAAATAAAGCTCTGCTCCTAGTCGTTTTAAAATCTGCATGTTTGATTTTGCGACACGCGAATGGGTCAAGTCCCCTGCAATCGCAATTTTTAACCCCTCAAATCGCCCAAACTCTTCGTAAATAGTTAGCAAGTCAAGAAGACACTGGCTTGGATGCTGTCCAGAACCATCTCCGCCATTAACAATTGAAGCTGTGATTGTTGGACTCTCCACTAAGGCCTTGTAATAATCATCTTCAGGATGACGAATCACACAAATATCTGTCCCTAGGGCACTCATGGTTAACACAGTATCATACAAGCTTTCTCCCTTATTAACAGCACTCGTGTCTGCATTAAAATCAAGAACGGTTAACCCAAGTTTTTTCTCGGCCACTTCAAATGACTTATGAGTTCTAGTAGAATTTTCAAAAAAGAGGTTAGCCACAAACTGATCTTGCAGTTTAGGTAGGGCAACCTTTCCTGCTTTGTATTCTGAACCTCGGTTGATAAGTCCTAAAACTTCTTCATTGGTTAATGTTTCCATTGAAACTAAATTGGTAAGTGCAACACGGTTATTAACGACTGACATGTTTCTCCCCTTTATCACTAATGAATGACAACTAAATTAAGTAGTAGACAACTGGTTCTTTTATTTTTCAGGAAGTACCTGATATAGGATGATTCCAAGAAGTGTTGAGAAAGCGACACCTGAAATTTGAAGACCATTTACTTGAAGCATCAATCCTCCGATCCCAGAGACCAAAATAACACTAGCAATCAATAGATTTTTCTTATTATCCATATCAACTTTTGATTCAATCAAGATTTTCAAACCACTTGAAGCAATCACCCCAAACAAAGCAACAGAGATACCTCCGATTACTGGGGTTGGAATAGACTGAATTAAAGCAGATACTTTACCCACAAAGCTAAGGAGAGTTGCAATCACTGCGGCGCCCGCAATGACGTAGACTGAGAATATTTTATTTAAAGCCATAACACCAATATTTTCACCATAGGAAGTCACTGGCGGTGCGCCTAGAAAACCGGCAATCATTTGCGCAAAACCATCACCTGTAAGTGTCTTTTCGAGTCCTGGATCCTTGAAATAATCTCTTTTTGTCAAACTATTTAAGACCATAATGTGTCCAAAATGTTCTGTCATTGTAACAAAGGCAATCGGAGCCATGGTTAAAATGGCACTTGGATAGAATTTAACCCCGTAGGTAAGGAAAGGAATTTCCACTGATGGGATACTAAACCATTTAGCCTGAGCCACATTGGTAAAATCAACAATTTCTTGACCAGTGAGAATACCCACTAAAAGGGCTACAACATAACCAACTAATAGCCCCAATAAAATTGGTACAATAGCAACAATTCCTTTACCATAAATATTGAAAAAAATAACTGCTAATAAGGTGACTAACCCAATAACAAGATAAGTCAGATTATAGTTCCCATTTTTTAGCATGACATCATTAACAGCTGTAGAAGCTAGGCTTAGACCAATGACCATAACAATAGGACCAACCACAATCGGTGGTAAGATGTTATCAATCCAATCATTGCCAATAGCTTTCACAATCAAAGCTACAATCAGGTAAACTAGACCTCCTGTCATAGCCCCTTGAGCCACAGCTCCAATACCATCTGTCTTCATCAACAGTTGCATTGCTGCAATATAGGCAAAACTTGATCCCATATATGCTGGAATTTTAAATTTGGTCACTGATAAGTGGGCAAGGGTTCCTAAACCACTAGATAACAAAGCAACTGATGGGTCAATTCCAACTAGAATGGGAACTAGAACAGTCGCACCAAACATAGCAAATAAGTGCTGGAAAGACAGACCAATTAACATACCTGCCTTTGGAACTTCTTCTACATCATAAATGACATCTTTCACAGTAATACCTCTTTCTTATGTTGGGTCAACAATGCTAACGCGATCACGGCCATCAACTTCGACAACCTCAACAATAATTTCTTCCACGCTGCTAGTCGGAATATTCTTTCCGACATAATCCGCACGAATCGGCAATTCCCGATGACCACGATCGACTAAAACAGCTAAACTAACACGGGCTGGTCTACCTAGACTCACTAAATTATCAATAGCCGCTCGAATGGTACGTCCTGTATAAAGCACATCGTCGACTAAAATCACATCCTTACCTGTAATATCAACAGGCATCAATGTCGTGTCTTCATCAACTTTCACATCATCTCGGAAAGGTTTGATATCTAATTCGCCAATAGGTAGTTCTAGTCCTTCGAGTTGACGTAATCTTTCTTGAATACGACGGGCTAAAAAAACACCTCGCGTTTTGATTCCTGCCAAAACCACATTGTCCAATTGTTTGTTGCGTTCGATAATCTCATAAGTAATACGGGTAATGGCGCGCTTCATGGTCACGTCATCGACAATTTCCTTAGATTTCATGTTGAAACCTCCTCTAAAAATTCAAATAAAAAAATCTCCTTGATAACAAGGAGATTCAACAAAATATGGCACAATTGAGTACAATGGTGCACTTTTTCAGATTGGTCTCCTTGACAGCCTCACGGGACTGTTTTAAAGGAATATTTTATTTTCATTAGTATAGCAAAAACCCAAGCTAAAGACAAGACTTTTTTCAAAAAAATAAGCCTTAAGACCTATTGTATTTGTATGAAAACAATAGTACAATAATGTCAAAGAAACGAAAGAGAGTCTTCCTTATGCCTTCTAAAACTCGGACCCTAACTCATAAGCAAACCATCCAAATCCTTACTGCCTTTGGAATTGCTTTATCCTTACTCTTTTTGGCTTATTTCCAGCAACATCCTAACTTCTTTGCTGTAGGAGGAACTTTTCAAGCTTACCTCGTTAAACTTGGGATTTTAGCTCCTTGTTTATTTATCCTTATTCAAATCGTTCAGGTTGTCTATCCTGTTATCCCTGGCGGTTTAACCTGTGTCTTAGGGCATGTGGTTTTCGGACCTTTCTTAGGCTTTATTTATAATACGGTTGGTATTTTTATCGGCTCTCTCATTAGCTTCATGCTTGCCAGAAAATATGGTGCACAATTTGCCAAAATCTTTGTTTCCGATGATACTTACAACAAGTACATTCCCTGCCTAGACAAGGGTAAATACTTTGAACGCTTTTTGGCTGCTGCTTTTATTTTACCAGGATTTCCAGACGACTTCCTCTGCATGGTAGCTGGTTTAGGCAAGATGTCTCTTCGCAAATTCACCGCTATCTTCTTACTAGCGAAGCCTGTTACCCTTTATATCTACACTGTCCTCACCTATCAAGGATTCCAACTTGTTGGTCAGGTCTTACAGTCTTAGTTGATATCAGTTTTATTTCCTTAGAAATGTTTTCGACAGTTCTACCTTTTCACCCTGTTTTTATCATGACTAAAAGCAAGGTTTTTGAATGAAAAAATGAGGTTAGAACATGATGTTCTTCCTCATTTACTGTTTTTGTCTTAATTGCTGTAATGTTTTTTGGAAAATAGCAGGAGGCGCAACGGTAAATAACATGTCTTCCCCTGTTAAAGGATGGGTCAGCCCCAATGTTTCGGCATGAAGAAATTGGCCGTGTCCTGACAAGGTTTTACGAGGGCCATATAAAGGGTCACCAGCAACAGGATGCCCAATATAAGCCATATGGACACGAATCTGATGGGTGCGACCAGTTTCAAGTTGTAATTCCACCAGACTATAATCTCCAAAGCGCTCTAGCACTGTAAAACGTGTCACTGCTTCCTTACCTTTTGCTGTAACTGCTTGTTTTTTACGGTCTTTTTCGCTACGACCTATAGGAGCTTCAATCATCCCACGATCATTCGGTAGGTTTCCATGAACAATGGCTAGGTATTTTCTGAGAGATTTTTTGGCTTTTAATTCTGCGGCCAAAGCTTGATGAGCTTCATCTGTTTTAGCTACCATTAACAGTCCCGAGGTATCCTTATCAATCCGATGGACAATTCCTGGACGAACCACGCCATTGATTGAGGACAAATCCTTGATATGATACATCAAGGCATTAACCATTGTTCCTGAAGGGTGCCCCGCCGAGGGATGAACAACCATTCCTTGCGGTTTATTAATAATAGCTAAGGCTTCATCCTCATAGATAATGTTCAAGGGGATATCCTGAGCTTGGTACTCTAAGACTTCTTCTTTTGGCAATTCAAACTGAATCACATCACCTGCCTGAACTGTATATTTTGCTTTTTTTTGCTGGCCATTCACTAAAACAAGGCCTTGCTTAATTTGGTCATTGGCTTGGCCCCGTGACAAGGGGCTTAAGTCAGCCAAGGCCTTATCCAGACGCTGCCCCGACGTCAACACATTAATTTCCATAATCCTCTTCTTTCCATAAACACACTACTAATAAAATGACTCCCAAAGTGAGGTAAGCATCTGCCACATTGAAAATCGCAAAATCAATAATATCTAGATGCACCATATCAATCACATAGGACAGACGCAAACGATCAATAAAATTACCAATGCCACCTGAAATGATTAGTAAAAGGGCTAATTGTTTCCAGATTGTCAACTGTCGGTGGGTCATCACATAGTAAATAGCGTAGCCAATCACCAAGATTGTCATTATAACAAAGAACCATTGCTGGTTTTGTAACATGGAAAAGGCAGCCCCATTATTCTGTAAGTAAGTCAAACTGACTATACCAGGTATAAAGGGTTTTATCTGTCCAAGTTCAATATGTGAAACAATCCAATATTTACTGAATTGATCCAGAGCAATAAGGAAGATTGAACTAAGTACAAAAAGTAACTTTTTCACAATAAAGCTTTCCTTCTTTCATCAAAATAATCTTTTAAAATAGTCACAAATGTGGCACCAGCAACTGAAAGGTTTTTATCTTTTCGTTTGACATAAATCATATGGTTGTCAATATGGTCAATCAAAGGAATCACTTTAATGCCATTCACACTACGATGATCAAGAAAACCTGATCCCGTCGCAAAGGCATCGGTTCTTTCTAAAATACCATTCAACGTTGCTCTGTCTGACACATTATAGATACGAGGACATTCGCTAGTGTCTACAAAATTTTCAGAATAGTACAAGTACTCATCTTTTTCCTGAGTAAACCTTACCGCAGGTAATCCTTGAATATCTTTCAAATAAAGCGCCTCACGATTGGCTAATGGATGAGTCTTCGAAAGATAAATATGGGTTGTAAAAGGAATTAAAGAAACATATTCCAAACCCAACTTATCCATGCGTTGAAAAAGGCCTTTTTGATTGTCAGCGTTTAAATAAATAATACCTAACTCACTGTTTCCTTGTGCCACTTCATCCAAAATTTGAATTGTAGTGGATTCAAAAATTCGAAAAACACGATGCCCATCATACTGCTGAGAAAAAGCTGTAATCAGAGGAGGCAGAAAATCATAGTGTTGACTAGCGATCGAAAATTCATTTTGATCCAAATCAGCCTGCGAAAAGGTTTTTTCAAAAGTGTCAAAGCTTTTCACTACTTCCAAAGCTCTTTCATAAAAAACCAACCCTTGACTTGTCAGCACAGTGCCAGAGGTAGTCCGATTAAAAATTTGAAACCCTAGTTCTGCTTCTAAGTCTTTAATAGACACTGATAGGCTAGGCTGACTGACAAATAATTTAGAGGCAGCTTCCCGAAAGGTGCCATTATTAGCAATAGCAACCACATAACGTAACTGTTGGATATTCATGACTTCCCTTTCTAAATCTAATACCCTTAATTATACCATAAAGCTTCTTATTCCAACATCTTCTCCTTAGGTTTTATCTCCTAATAGGGTCTTCCTTAAATTGAACTAACTGGGGCATAAAAAGCTCCCTCTTTCTAGCTAAAGGCAGGGCACCTAAATAATCAGCTACTATTTTTTATTTGGGTAGCAAAATAAAAAACAGACTCTCCGAAAGCTCGGAAAGCCTGATATGATGCGATTAATCAACTTATTTAGCTACTGGATAAACAGAAACTTGTTTTTTATCGCGTCCTTTACGTTCGAAACGTACAACACCTTCAACTTTAGCGAAAAGTGTGTCATCTCCACCACGGCCTACGTTTACACCTGGGTAGATATGAGTTCCACGTTGACGGTAAAGAATTGATCCACCTGAAACAGTTTGACCATCAGCAGCTTTAGCACCAAGGCGTTTAGCTTGTGAGTCACGTCCGTTTGATGTAGAACCTCCACCTTTTTTGTGGGCGAAAAGTTGCAAGTTAGCAAGATTCATTTTTAACATAATGTTGTTTCCTCTCTTAAATTAAATTTAGATGACCTGAGTGTTGACAAATTTTGAAGAATCATTCGCCAAACTAGTCATTCCTAGAAGAAAAGATTCAAATAATAATTGAACTTCCTCCTTGTTGTCATGTGGTGGTATTGTAATAGCCATATACCCACCTTCAACATCATTAAGATCTACTAATGCTTGGCAATCTGCTAACATCTCAAGAGAATTAACAAAGTTAATGGCTAGAGTACTAACAGAGGCACAAACAATATCAAAGCCATGTTTACCACTACCAGCATGACCTGTCAGTGTAACACTGCTCAGTTGACCATTTTTTTGGCGAGTAAAAATTGCTTTAATCATAAGCTAGTAAATTAAGCGTTGATTGCGTTGATGACAACTTTAGTGTAAGGTTGACGATGACCTTGTTTACGGTGGCTACCTTTTTTAGGTTTGTATTTGAAAGTTACAACTTTCTTTTGTTTTCCTTGTTTTTCAACAGCTCCAACGACAGTAGCTCCTTCAACAACTGGAGTACCAACTACAGTTTTGTCACCACCTACAAGAACAACTTCGTTAAAAGTGACTTCTGCGCCAGCTTCAGCGTCAATTTTCTCAACGTAGATTGCTTGACCTACTTCAACTTTAACTTGTTTTCCACCAGTTTTGATGATTGCGTATGTGCTCATGATGCACCTCCTATAAAATTTTTAGTTGAGGTTTCCCTCTGTGAAGACTCGCCTGGAATCGTGAGACTTGGTCTACTTGACAACGATTTTCGTGCGGTTGCACAGGATGTGCATTTAGTCAACGTTACTATTTTAGCACCATAACTGCTTTTTATCAAGGAAAAAATAACTTTAATCTCTATTTTTTTACATTCCGCAAGTTGTCAAGTCAAGTGCAACCAGTTCATAGATAACTAGAGTTCCAGAAGTTAAGCTGTTCGGGCTAGCTCAAACAGGAATGTTGAGGATTGATATTGAAGAAGTCGTCTTGGGCGCTCATTGATGGCTGTAAGATAATTGTCAAGTTCTTCAGAGGTTAGTGGATTAAGTGAGATTCCTTTAGGGACATATTCTCTGAGGAGGCCATTGAAGTTCTCGTTTGTTCCTCTCTCATGTGAAGAATAGGGATGTGCAAAGTAAACGTCAACAGCTTCTAAGGTTGAGAGTAAACTAAACTCAGAACCATTATCCGCTGTGATGGATGCAATAGGATACTGACTGATGAGATGCGTGACAGCGCGGTTAATGGTTTGGGACTGCTTGTCTTCTAGCTTAACTCCTAGTGCATAGCGTGTCTGGCGCTCTACCAAAGTCAACATAACAGCTTCACCTTTGGTTTTCTTGCCGAGAACCAAATCAATCTCCCAATGCCCAAATTCAGAACGATCATTAATATATTCTGGACGTTCTTCGATAGATTTACCTAAAGTCTTCTTATTCGTTTTCATGACTTTCTTAGAACGTTTTCTGATACTAACCATCTTAGGCAAATCGATTGGTTTAATAGCTAACAACCCCTCTTTGATATAACGATAAATCGTTTTGGTAGAGGGGACGACTTCTTCAGGATGGTTTACTTTGTAAGTCTGAACAAAACTATCCACACTATGGAGACGAATGTTAGCCGTCAAGGCAGATTCTAATTGTGCAATGAACCTAGCGGAGCAGCCATTCAATTTGAGGTAAGAACTCTTTTGACGATTGGTTTCATAGACACGTTGCCCACTATCAGCGAAATAGGCGTTGAAGAAGGTTTGTTTTCCATTCTTATCCTTTACCTGTTCTACTGAACCACGTTTTATTTCTCGGCAGATTGTAGAACGGTGACGACCCAGGAGTCGAGCAATCTCAACGGGTTTCTTTCCCATTTTGAGATAAGCAGCAATTTCACCCCGTTCTGTGGCTGAAAGATGAGAATAGGAGGATTTTCTGGTAGAATTAATATTAGACATGTTCATCTGCTTTCCATACTGAATTGGGGAATTCTAGTATATCAGACAAACATGTCTTTTTTGTTGCACTTCATTTTACAACGCGTTTTTTTTATCATTAAATGCTAGACCACCAAGTATTACCATTTCAGGTTGACTAAATCATTAATTTCCTGATAGGCAAGTGCTACTTTTGCTTTGGTTTCCTCATCAATCTTGTCATGGTATTTTCCACCCTTGATAAAATCTTCTAAAATCATTGTTCGATAATTGTATAGTTCAAAACCTTCTTTGCCCACAATCCCTTTGCCTTTGGCTAAAACCATCGTTGGATGGGCTTTAACTGTTTTGATGGTTGTCTTTTTCCCTTTTTTCTCAAAAGTAAGGTCCATCAATAGGCCGCGTTCTGTCCAAATGTCATCTACTGTTTCTAAGCGCTGGTTGGAAATAAAATTCCCCATAGAATAAATAATAAATTTTTTGTCCTTTCCTTTGAGGATGGTTTCTGACGGTTCAATTACATGGGGATGACCACCAAAGACAACATCTGCTCCCCAATCAATCATGTTATGATAGAGTTCTTTTTGCTCTGCTGTCGGTTCTAAGGCATATTCTGTTCCCATTTGTGGCATGACAATGGTCACGTCAGCCTTTTTTTCAGCTAGCTGAAGTTCTTTTTTTATCTTAGCTTCATCTAAATCAGACATGTGTTTCTCATAGTCTTCTTGGCTAAGCGTGGCCTCCATGCCGTTATAACCATAAGAATAACCTAAAATTGCAATTTTGATACCATTGACATTTTTAATTAAGAAGGATTCTTTTGAACGATCCTTGTCATAGATGCCAATACTGTCTATACCTAATTGATGAAAAACCTTTTTAGTGTTAAGGGCACCGTCTAATTGGGAATCTAAGATATGATTATGGGCTAAATCGACTACATCATAGCCTGTCTGTTTGAGGGCACTTGCAATTTCTTCTGGAGCATTAAATAAAGGATAACCGGCTAAGGGATAATCTGGACTAATGGTCCCTTCGTAGTCTCCAATAGCCAAATCAGCCTCGCTAATCCACTCTTTAACGTATTCAAAATAGGGATTAAAATCATAGGAATCATCAGCTTTTCTAGCACTCATATAGAGAATATCATGAATCAAGATATCACCGTTAGCAACGACACGCGCAGTTTTTACAGCTTGATGGCTACTTTGCTGTGCTGTTTTACTATTTTTTTGAAAGGCAAGCAAGTCGTTCATCAGCCCAACTAGTAACAGTACAGCAATCGCAGAAATCACAACTAATAGTGTTTTTTTATAGGGAATTTCTTTTATCAAAACGCAACCTCCTTTTCCTCTATTATAACATCTTGCTGCAACAATTTCCTGTGTTTTTCCAGCAAAAAAAGCTCTTGACAACCAAGAGCTTTTTCATTCCTATAGAGTTACTACTGCTTGATTAACATCTAAAAATGTCATTAGAGCAAGTCCTCAATAAGACTGTCAACCTCATCATTGACGATTTCAGGTGTGATTTCTGTGACAACAATTCCTGACACAGCACGCTGGACAAGACCATCAATATCAAAGCGTTCTTCATATTTTTCAGCATTACCTAGTTTAGGGTTGGTTTTAGGACGGTCTGGTGCAAAAATAGTACAGCAATCTTCGAACGGTTGAATAGAAATATCAAAGGTATCAATTGCCTGAGCCATCTCAATAATCTCAAGCTTATCCATCGTCACTACTGGTCGAATAATTGGTGTTGATGTTACCGCATTAATGGCCTGCATGCTTTCTAGAGTTTGACTAGCAACTTGACCTAGGCTCTCACCGTTAACAATAACAAGTGCATGGCGTTGTTCACGAATAGCATCTGTAATGCGCATCATAAAGCGACGAGTTAATGTCATAAGGTAAGCTTCTGGTGCCTTATTTTTAATTTCTTCTTGAATTTCTGTAAAGGGAACTTCGATAAATTGAATATTCCCACCGAAACGAGTTAATCGACGAGTAAGGTTTTGCGCTTTAGCCAAGGCACCTGGACTGGTGTAAGGAGGACTAGCAAAGTGAACGGCTTCAATATCAAGGCCTCGTTTAAGGGCTAAATAACCAGCTACCGGTGAATCAATACCACCTGATAACATCAGCATCCCTTTACCCGATGTTCCTACTGGTAATCCGCCTGCTCCTTTAATTTCTTCATAGTAAATATAGGCTGCTTCATCACGAATTTCAACTTTGAGGGTCACATCTGGATGTTTCATCTGAGCTTGGATATTTGGTAAAACCTCAAAAACAGCTCCTCCAAGAAGGTTATTAAGTTCACGACTGTCCAATTCAAATTGGTGATCGCTCCGTTTACTGGCAATTTTAAAGGTTAATCCTTCATGATAAAGAGAGGTCATGATGTTTTGAACAGTCTCTACCAAGACAGGAACACTTTTGTCAACCTTATAAACTGGAGATAAAGCTTGAATCCCAAAAACCAGTTTCAAAGCTTCTATAATTGGCTGGTAATCTGTGCCATTCAAATAGACATGAGTTCTGTCACGGTCTGAACGAACAGTGATAGCTGGAAAAGGAGCTAAAACATCCTGAATGTTCTTTTTAAGTTTATTGATGAATCGCATACGATTCTTTCCTTTAGTTGATAGTTCACCGTGGCGAACCATAATTTCTGAGTAGTTCATCTTACCTAACTTTCTGTGTTTTATCATAAATCTGTTTGAATATTGTGAGGAATTGCTCTACTTGTCCCATGTCATTATCATCATCTAAGCTAATACGAACAGCAGTTTGAGCAGCTTTGACGGGTACTCCCATTGCTACCAAACTTCCTGCCGGCTTTCCAGCTTTAGACGAACAAGCGCTGGTTGTCGAAATATAAATGTCGTGCGTTTCAAAAGCATGGACAATGACTTCACCTCGAACACCCTTAATACCAAAGGTAATAATATTGGGCGCAAATCCTTCTTGGCCTGAGAATAGAGTAACATCCTGATAGCCTGATAGTGCCTGATAAATCACTTCTCGCATTGCCTTCAGTCTAGGTAAAGCTAAGGTTTCCTTTTCCGTTACCATTCTAAGTGCCTTGGCCATACTAGCAATTCCAGCTACATTTTCAGTTGTTGAGCGCATCTCCTGTTCTTGACCTCCTCCAGTCAATAAAGGGTTAAGTCGCTTGCCAGATTTTTTATAGAGGAAGCCTACACCACGCACTGCATGAAACTTGTGGCCAGAAAACGAGGCCAAATCAACGCGTTCGGTCAGATAGGTTGCGGTGGGAATTTTGCCGATTGCCTGAACCGCGTCAACATGGAAAGTAACCGTCGAGTGATCTGCCAACATTTTTGAGATAGCTTGAATGGGCTGGATAGCCCCCATCTCATTATTAACCGCCATAATAGACACTAAGATGGTATCTGGTCGAAGAAGCTCAGCTAGGGCTTTCACATCTACTATTCCTCGTGCTGTTACAGGAGCATATGATACCTCAAATCCTTGTGAGCTAAGCCACTTGGCACTCTCAGTTACCGCAGGATGTTCAATCGCTGAAACAATAATATGTTTTCCAAAAGCAGCCTTTTCAAAAGCAATCCCTTTAATAGCCCAATTATCACTTTCTGTCCCACCAGACGTAAAAAAGATTTCTTCTGTTTTAACACCCAACAAACCAGCAATCTGTTTACGGGAAGCCTCTAAAATACGACTTGCATTTGTCCCTAATTGATGCAGGCTTGAGGGGTTGCCATATATTTTTGTTGCTACCTCTTGGTAGGTTCTAAGAGCCTCGCCATAAGGAATGGTTGTGGCTGCATTATCAAAATAAATCATGTGTCACCTTCATTTTTACTCAATACTTTATTGTATCACAAAATAGCTAAAATGAAATCAGGAAAATATTGCCCTAAATGTTGAACATAAGTCACCTGTGTCCTAGACATAAGGTAAACCGTTGACTTCACTTTTTTTCTAGATTATACTGATAAGTGAAGCGTTATGGAGAAAACTAACCGTTCAAGATATCCTCTCTAGCGCTTAGTGTTACGACGATTAAAAGGAGAAAGACATGTCATCACATTATTCCCGTCAACAGAAACCTCGTAAATCAGGAGGTGTTCCTACACAACATATTAAAACCGGCTTTACTGCCTTTCAAAAATCTATTGCCCTCATCGGTAGTATCTTGAGTATTATTGTGGCGACTATTACCATTACTCGAGCTTTACAACCAGCTCCAGATACAAAAACTGACAATACATCAAAAGAATCTAGCAATACCATTGTCAAGATTATCGAGAAAGACTCCTCCCAAGGAAATCAGACCCATACGGACTCATCAGAAAATAGCGATGATACTAAAACAAATTTACCACCATCTTCTACCGTTCCTTCTCACAACGATACAACTCCTACAACACCTGATACTCCTTCAACAACTGAAGGAACACAACTTCCCAATGCAGCAGGAACTGAAGATGCCAATACTGGCCTTCCTACCAATCCTTAAAAATTTTGATATGACTTACTAGCATTAGATGAAAAAGATAGAACATTATGATGTGCACGCACGATAGTATTGCTTGGATTCACACTTTTAAGGCTAATGGACGAAAAACTGATTTAGACCGGATGGCTTGGCTACTTAAAGCCTTAGGCCGACCACAAGATCAATTTCCTGCTATTCACGTTGTTGGAACTAATGGCAAAGGATCTGTGACCGCTTATTTGCAACATATTTTTACAGTTTCTGGTTATCGGGTCGGAACCTTTACGTCACCTTTTATAGTGTCCTTTCATGACCGTATTTGCCTCAATGGACAATCTATTTCTGAGCAGGATCTAGACTGCTGTGTGAAGGCCATCAAACCTATACTGACTAAAATGGCTCAAGATACCCAATGGGATCGACCAACTGAGTTTGAGTTGGTGACGCTCCTTATGTTTTACTACTTTGCTAACCTTAGGCCTATCGATATTGCCATTATTGAGGCTGGAATCGGTGGAAAAACCGATGCAACAAATGTCTTCCACGCTTTAGCAGTTGTTTGCCCTTCTATTAGTTTTGATCACCAAGAACGTCTCGGTCATAGTTTAGCTGATATCGCTCAGCAAAAAGCTGCTGTTATCAAAGCCAAGGAGCCTGTTGTCATTGGCCAACTTGATCCGGAGGCCAGCCAGGTTTTTAAACACCGTGCTCAAATAACCAAGTCAACAGTGTATCAACTTGGGGAAACCTTCCATCTACTGCCTTCAGAAGCCAGCTTCAGCTTTCAATATGAGGATGTCATCCTAACCGACCTACACTTAAAATTACTAGGTCAACATCAAAAAACAAACGCCTGCCTGGCCATTATGGCAGCTCAGTTACTTAGGAAATCCTTTCCTCAACTAACTCCAGAAACAATGCAAACAGGAATTGAAGCAGCAACTTGGCCCGGACGTTCTGAATTTATACGTCCTAATCTGCTGTTAGACGGTGCCCACAACCCAGATTCTATTGCCAAATTAAAGGGCTTACTGCAAGAAGAATTTCCTAAACGTCCTATTCATATTCTCTTTGCAGGTCTCAAACGTAAGCCTTTAGCCGACTTGCTGGCTCAACTAGATACTTTTGAAGTATCTGTCACGACTTTTGATTTCCCTGAAGCAAATCTTTTAGAGGATTATCCTGATAAATACCCACAGGTAAAAGATTACAGAGACTGGTTACAAGGTTCCGTAACATCTGATGAACTCTTTGTTGTTACAGGGTCACTTTATTTTATCTCCGAGGTAAGGCAATATTGTCTGAGCAACGCAAATATCTTTAAAAACATATTCCCCTAATCACCTAACAAAAAACGATGCTAGCAGTTTAGAAGACTTTCCTCAAAAACTGTTAACATCATTTTTTATTGCCTTAGGCTACATTTTTTAGCGCATGGTGACAAATTCTTCTGAGCCAGTTGGGTGAATAGCAACGGTGTTATCAAAATCCGCCTTGGTTGCTCCCATTTTGATGGCTACTGCAAAGCCCTGAATCATTTCATCAACCCCATAGCCGATTCCGTGAAGACCAACTATTTTTTCGGTATCCCCGACTGTTACCAACTTCATCAGACAAGGTTGGCGATGGTTAGTGATAGCAGTAAACATAGACGTAAAACGTGATTGATATGTTTTAACTGCTTCTTGCCCATACTGTTTGACTGCTGCTTCTTCTGACAAGCCAACAGAGCCAATAACAGGGTGACTAAAAATCACAGTAGCAACGTTTTGGTAGTCCAATTTCTCGTCTGTTTTGCCATTGAAAAGACGCTCTGATAGGCGACGTCCAGCTGCCACAGCAACTGGAGTTAAAGCCAGTTTCCCATTAACATCTCCCACGGCATAAATACCTTTGACAGACGTGTTTTCATAGGCATCTGTCTCAATATAACCTTTATCATTTAACGTCACTCCAGTTTTGTCAAGACCAAAACCTTCTAGATTAGGCTTGCGACCGATAGCCCAAATGAGCTGGTCAACCTCAACTTCTTGGCCATCTTTGAGGTAAAGGGTCAAGGACTCATCAGTATTTTTGACAACCTTTGCCACTTCTGCATGAGTGTGTAAACGCGGCCCATTAACTGCCATTTCATCAACTAAGACATCAACAATGGTTTTGTCAAAACTTCTTAAAGGTCGATCGTGACGGATAAACAAATCCGTCTTCGATCCCAAAGCATGCAAAACACCAGCAAGTTCCACAGCAATATATCCTGCCCCAACCACAGCCGTACGTTTTGGTACCTCATCCAAGGCAAAAAAGCCGTCCGAGCTGATACCGTATTGTGCCCCCTCAATATCTGGAAAAACAGGATGTCCTCCTGTGGCAATCAAAATATGCGGTGCGGTATAAAGCTGCCCTGCAATTTCTACCGTATGAGCATCTTTGAAAACAGCATAATCATAAATACGGTCAACACCATTCTGCTCAAAGCCTCGCTCATAAGAAGCATGAATCCGATCAATATAAGCTTGACGATTTGCTTTCAATTGTTTAAAATCAAATGCTTTCTCTTTAAAGTCAAATCCATAATCCTTAGCGTAAGTCCCTAAAATATCTGCTACTTGAGCGCCATACCACACGACTTTTTTAGGAACGCAGCCTAGGTTAACACAGGTTCCCCCAATCTCTTTACCTTCAGCTAACAATACTTTGGCCCCATGCATGGCTGCTCTGTTAGCAGAAGCAATTCCTGCGCTTCCTCCACCAATAACAATGTAATCGTAATGATTGACCATTTCTATCACCTATTGCTTTCTAATACAATATTTTAAATGACGGATAATAAGGCAACTTCTATTTCACCAACACAACAATCAGCCTACTACTCCCATCACTTTATTTGACTATAACACAAATGTCAGGGAGTCTCAACTCTCTGATACATCAAGGATAAATCCACAAAAAAACAGACTGTGACAAATTCGTCAACAATCTGATTTTTCCTTTAAACTTCCCTTACTTGACCAAATCTTTCAACGGAGCAAAGACGATACGTTCAATGTCGCTCATATAAACGGACAAAGCCTGTTGGGCTTCAAAATATGATTTCAGATGATCATTAGCTTCAATCTTTTGGCTAAGTTCTTGAATGCTTGTTTGTTCTTCAGCCGTTGGCATTTGGCCAGATTGCATCATCTCTTGGATTTTTTCTTGCATAGCGACAAACTCATCAAACAGTTGGCCAGCACTAGCGTCTGCTTGAATGGTTTCTTTCACTTCCAACACTTTTTGGTATTCTGGAAGAGCACGAATCGCCCTTTCAAGTCGATTGGCATCATCATAAATTTCTTGTGACATGACGAGTCTCCTTTATCATTTACTACTTGTAATCATATCATAAAAGCTTCAGTCTTGCTATCTAAAACTGTTTGACATAAGACCGATAGTCTGAAAATGCTTTTTCCAAATCAAGCATCGTATCCGAAGAAAAGGTTGCTAAGATTTCTTGGACAAGAACGGTTGCCACGACATTTTCCATGATAACCCCTGCAGCTGGTAAAGCCGTTGGATCAGAGCGTTCCACCGTTGCTTTATAAGGTTCATGACTATCAATATCTACCGACATGAGTGGTTTATACAAAGTAGGAATGGGCTTCATAACCCCTTTAACAACAAGAGGTTGTCCTGTGGTCATGCCACCTTCAAAGCCCCCTAAATGATTGGTTTGACGCCCATATCCCTCATCAGCATCCCAGATAATCGGGTCCATCACTTGAGAGCCTTTCAGAGAGGCCATGTCAAATCCAAGGCCAAATTCAACCCCCTTAAAAGCATTAATGGAAAGAACTGCCTGAGCCAGTTTGGCATCTAATTTTCTGTCCCACTGGACATAAGAGCCTAGACCTGCTGGCACACCTTGAACAATTGTCTCAATGGTGCCACCAATAGTATCACCTTCTTTTTTAATAGTATCAATATAGGATTTGATTTCTACCTCTTGATCCGGATTGATAATAGACAATTCTGATTGGCGAGCTGCCTCCTTCATAGCTGATAGAGACATCTTTTTAGGGATCTCAATAGGAATCCTTCCAAAAACCAAAACATGGTTGAATATCGTAATTCCCAATTCAGTGAGAATACGTTTGGCGATAGCTCCAACTGCCACCCGCATGGTCGTCTCTCTAGCTGAAGAACGCTCCAAAGCATTTCGTAAATCGTCAAAACGATACTTTATCCCACCCACCAAGTCAGCGTGACCAGGCCGAGGGTGTTTAACACGTCTCTTGCTTTTAAAGCTCGCCTCAATATCTTCAATGGCCATAATATCTGTCCATTTTTGATGGTCTTTATTGATTACCGTTAAGGTAATTGGAGAACCTGTCGTTTTACCATGTCGAACGCCTGATGATATTACCACACGATCAGATTCAATGCTCATTCTAGCTCCACGGCCATAGCCGCCCTGTCGCCGTTTTAATTCCTGATCAATATCCGCTGGGCTAAGACTTAGACCAGCTGGCACACCTTCAACAATTGCTGTCAAGGAAGGACCGTGAGATTCTCCTGCTGTCAAATAACGCATCTTATCTCTTTTCTCCTTTTAAATTTAGTTTTCCCTAGATAAAGGAAAAACATTATTCCTGAGCTTTCAAGGGAATAATGTCTTCTTGATGATTCATTTAATGAGAAGTGTCTGCTTCTAACACTTCAATAATACGTTTCATATCGCTAAGACTAACTTGCCCTGAAGCACTAGCCTGATCGAGAGAAACAAAGGTCCAAGAGGATCCAACCACATCCCCAGCTAAACGCGATAACCTACCGAGTTTTCCCATAGATATAGTCGCAAATTCTTGCTCAGGATTGAGCGTTTTAAAGCCTCTAGTGTAATTCATTAAATCAAGGACATCTTGCTCACTCTCTGGCATCACTGCAATTTTTACCACTCTAGGTGCCAGTTTAGTCATCTCGGAGAAAGCTTCCATCAAGTTTTCAGGAGTTTCTTCAAAATTATGGTAAGACAAGACTAGATTTGGAAAATCAAGCATTTCATGAAAAACAGTTTTATGACTAAAATATTCAAAGTCAATATAGTCAGGATTATAGATTGCGTTAATCTCTTTAATCACCGCAACGTATTCCTGATCCGAAAGGGCAATATTGCCCCCTTCTTTGTCTGTACGAAGAGTAAAGATAATTTCTTTTCCAGCAAATTTTTCAAAAATAGCAGGCGCTACTGAGACAATTTCCTCTTTAGGAAGGTAGTCTGCTCGCCATTCGACTAAATGGACATCCTCATACTTGGAGATATCAATAGCTTGAGCCTCTTCAACATTTCTTGGCATGACTGGTGCTACAATTTTCATTCTCGTACCTTTATAGTAAATACCTTTAAATAATTACTTCTTTCATCTGCTTTATTGATAATAAAGTCACTTGGAAGTTGCTGGAGACACATGGACTCCGGTCGACGATTTCCAAATCCTTTGATAATTTGCTTTTTAAACTGATTAACAGTCATATTGGCAGCATTTGTTGAAGCGATAATGGTTCCCTCAGGACTCAATATGTCCAATGCCTCAGTGATTAATTTATGGTAATCTTTGCTAACAGAGAAGGTTTGCTTTTTATTTCTTGCAAAACTAGGTGGGTCAATCACAATCACATCAAAGGTTAAGTTTTTGCGTTTAGCATATTTAAAATAGTCAAAAACATCCATCACCACAAAATGATGGGTACTCAAGTCCAAGTGATTCTGTTCAAAGTGAGCAACTGATAGCTCTCTAGACCGTTTCGCTAAATCCACTGATGTTGTCTCAATAGCTCCTCCCATTGCTGCAGCTACTGAAAAAGCTGCTGTGTAGGAGAACATATTAAGCAGAGATTTCCCCAATGCCAATCCATCTACCAAGGCTTTTCGGACATCGTGTTGGTCCAGAAAAATCCCTGTCATCAAGCCGTCATTTAAGAAAACCTGATAGGCAACACCATTTTCTAAAATAGAAAAACTATCCTCTGCTTGCTCACCATATAAGTGAGCCGACTCAGGTAGTGAACCCTTAAAACGATTCTTTTCATAGGCTCCTCTAACCTCAGGGAAAATCTCTTGAAATGCCTCGATAATCATCTCTTTTTCTTGGTAAACAAAAGCATTATACCATGAAAAGACAGCGAAATCCTTGTAGAGGTCAACCGTCAGTCCTCCAAAGTTATCACCTTCTTGGTTGAACAGACGGTAGGCGTTGGTCAAGTCCGATTGGGCAAACTGTTGCCTCTTACTCTTAGCAACTGTAAATAAGTCAATAAAGTAAGCCTTAGACAACTGCGTTACGGTTGAGCCAAGATACCAGCCAATCCCTTTGTTTTGCTTAGAGATATAAGCCATCCCAAGCGGGCGATTAGCTTTGGTCACCAGTTGTACTAACTGGTCCTCCTGCTCTAGATTTGGAAAGTCCTTTTCATCTAATAATTGTACCCCTGCTGTTAACTTCTTTTCCACAAAAGAATCAATATAGAGTTTATTCATAGTTTTTATTATAACAAAATCTGATAAAAAATCCTACTAAATTTGAACTTATGACAAGCATTAGCCCCATATTTTTGATATAATTTAATCTGAGATTTTATTTGGAGATTATATTTTTAGGAAAAAATGATAAGGAAGTTCCTACTGTGAAGAAATTTAAAACACTTATCACAGGCTTTATCAATACAAGATTAGGATTTATTATCACCCTCCTCTTCTGTTATTGGCTAAAGACGCTGTGGGCATATCATACAGATTTTTCGCTAGATTTGGGAAATGCATACCAAGTCTTTCTAACTATTATTAATCCAATCCCATTAGCATTATTACTATTGGGATTTGCCCTTTATATTAAGAATACACGAGCTTTTTACATCAGCTCTTGGGTTGCTTACATCATTCTCAACCTTCTCTTAATATCCAATTCTATTTATTACCGAGAATTTTCAGACTTTATCACAGTTAGCGCTATGTTAGCTAGTAGTAAAGTTTCAGCTGGTTTAGGAGATTCTGCTCTAAACCTTTTGCGGATTTGGGACATCGTTTATATTCTTGATTTTATCATTTTGATTAGTCTCACTATCACTAAAAAAATCAAAAAAGACCACAGGCCTTTTAATAAGCGCGCTGCCTTTGCCGTTACTGCTCTTTCGAGTTTACTTCTTTCGGTTAACCTCTTTTTAGCCGAAATTGACCGACCAGAATTACTGACACGCGGTTTTTCAAACACTTATATTGTTAGAGCACTAGGGCTGCCAGCCTTTACCTTATACAGCGGTAACCAAACTTATCAAGCTCAAAAAGAGCGAAATGGTGCTACCGCCGAAGAGTTGGTTGATGTTAAATCTTATGTCAAAGATCACTATGCTGCCCCTGATCCTCAATATTTTGGTATTGGAAAAGGTAAAAACGTCATTGTTATCCATTTGGAGAGTTTCCAACAATTCCTCATCGACTACAAATTAAAAGATGGGGATAAGGAGTATGAAGTTACACCTTTCATTAATTCTCTCTACCATTCTAATGGCACCTTGTCCTTCTCAAACTTCTTCCACCAAGTGAAAGCTGGAAAAACATCCGATGCCGAAACCATGATGGAAAATTCCCTATTTGGACTCAACAGTGGGTCGTTCATGGTTAACTATGGTGGAGAAAACACTCAGTTTGCAACGCCTGGTATCCTTGCACAAAATGGGGGCTACACAAGTGCGGTTTTCCACGGAAATGTCGGGACTTTCTGGAATCGTAACAATGCTTACAAGCAATGGGGTTATAATTACTTCTTTGATTCTAGTTACTTCTCAAAACAAACTGACAAAAACTCATTCCAGTATGGATTGAATGACAAGTATATGTTTAAGGACTCCATTAAATACCTTGAACAACTGCAGCAACCCTTTTACACTAAATTTATTACTGTAAGTAACCACTATCCCTATACCAGCCTAAAAGGTGAAAGCAATGAAGAAGGTTTTCCACTGGCTAAAACAGATGATGAAACCATCAATGGTTATTTTGCCACAGCCAATTATTTAGATGCTGCCTTGAAATCATTTTTTGATTATTTAAAAGCAACTGGCTTGTATGAGAATTCTATCTTTGTTTTATATGGTGACCATTATGGTATTTCAAATTCTCGTAATTCTAGCCTTGCTCCTCTCCTAGGCAAAGACTCTGAGACCTGGTCAGAATATGATAACGCCATGCTTCAGCGAGTTCCTTATATGGTTCATATTCCAGGATACACCAATGGTGGTGTTAAAGACACCTTCGGTGGTGAAATTGATGCTCTTCCAACCTTGCTCCATATCTTGGGGATTGATACCAGCAATCTTGTTCAACTTGGTCAAGACCTCCTATCGCCTCAAAATAGCCAAATTGTCGCTCAGCGTACCTCTGGTACCTATATGACACCAGAATACACCAATTACAGTGGTCGACTTTACAATACTCAGACAGGTTTAGAAATTACCAATCCTGATGAGGTGACCATGGCTAAGACTAAAGAAATTCGTGCAGCTGTGGCTCAACAATTAGCAGCCAGTGACGCTGTCCAAACCGGAGATCTCTTACGATTTGACACGAATAATGGCTTAAAAGTGATTGATTCTAGCAAGTTTGTTTATACCAAACAATTAAAACAGATGAAAGATATTTCAGCTAAGCTTGGCTCTCATTCAACTAGCTTATATAGTAAAAATGGTAACAAATCAACTCAGAAGCTTTTTAAAGCCCCATCTTACTTGGAATTAAATCCTAAAGAAGCTGAAAAGACTGAAGCAACAACTGGCCCTGCGCCTAAAGAAGAGACTGATAAACCTAAAGAATAAAACCACAAATCTTAACACTATTAATAAGAGGCAGAAACATGCGTTTCTGCCTCTTATCTTTTCTCTGATTCTATTCAATAACGCTTATTACCAAAACAAACAATGTCGATTATTATGACCTCCATTCTCTTCTTTAGTTCACGTTAATTTATTCAACTCCAGTGGTACCACTCAGTATCTTAAGCTACTTCGATGATTAGTTACTATTAATGAGTTACACGATAACTAATATCAGCAAAAAAGGAGGTAAGCTCATCGCCTGACTCCTTTTTCTTAATCTTTATTATTTGCCAAGTTTTGCTTTAGCTGCATCAGCAAGAGCTGTGAAAGCTGCTGCATCAGATACTGCCAAGTCAGCAAGCATTTTACGGTTTACTTCGATTTCAGCAAGTTTCAAACCGTGCATCAATTGTGAGTATGATAAACCGTTCATACGTGCAGCCGCGTTGATACGAGTGATCCAAAGTTTACGGAAATCACGTTTTTTCTGACGACGGTCACGGTATGCATAGTAGTAAGAGTTCATCACTTGCTCTTTTGCAGTACGGAACAAGATGTGTTTTGCTCCATAGTAACCTTTAGCTAATTTTAAAATACGTTTACGACGTTTGCGTGATACAACGCCACCTTTAACACGTGCCATTAATAATTCTCCTTCAAATAATTCTTATAATACTAGTAAATGTCTACGAAACCTAATCTTAAAGGCCTGTAACCATTGCTTTGATACGTTTGAAATCTCCTGAGCTTACCAAACCAGCTTTACGAAGATGACGACGTTGTTTTTTAGTTTTTCCGTGGAAACGGTGTGATGTGAAGGCACGGAAGCGTTTCAAACCGCCTGAACCTGTACGTTTAAAACGTTTAGCTGATGCGCGGTGTGTTTTTTGTTTTGGCATTTTAGTATTCTCCTCTTAAGATATAATTAAACTGTGACAATTACTTCTTGTCTGAAATTGGTGCAAGCTGCATAAACATTTGGCGTCCATCCATTTTTGCTCGTTGCTCAATGATAGCAATATCTTGAGTCGCTTCAGCAAAGTCAGCTAGTACCTTGGCACCAATCTCTTTATGAGTAATCATACGTCCTTTGAAACGAATAGAAACCTTAACTTTATTCCCTTTTTCAAGGAATTTACGACCGTTACGAAGTTTTGTTTCAAAGTCACCTTTATCGATAACTGGACTGAGACGAACTTCTTTGACCGTTACAACGCTTTGTTTTTTGCGTTGTTCTTTCTGTTTCTTTTGATACTCAAATTTGAACTTTCCATAGTCCATGAGTTTGGCAACAGGAGGAACAGCTTGTGGCTGGATTAAAACCAAATCAACATTTGAAGCATCTGCTAAAGCTTGTGCTTCAGATAGTGGTTTAATACCTAATTGTTCACCTTCAAGACCAACTAGACGAACTTCGCGAACGCGAATTTCATCATTAATGAATAGATCCTTTTTAGCTATGATCTTCACCTCTTTATTTTTTTAGAGAAAAACGAAAGCGGACTTGATAAATCAAGCCCGCACACATAATATTCCGTAGGAATTTGACATGTTAGGGCCAGACAACCTAAGTCGCAAGGCGAGAAGCTCTCACTTCTGCTTTTCTCATTGTTACTATTATAACATAGGCTCTAGGCCATGTCAACCATTTTTTCTGCTTTTTCTTGAATAAATTGCACCACACCCTCAATGGAAATACCTGTGGTATCAAACACAAGAGCATCATCGGCAGCTTTTAGGGGAGAGACTTTACGATGACTATCTTTATAATCCCTCGCTGCAATCTCTTCTTTTAGCGTCTCAAAGTCTGATTCAATACCTTTTTCCAGATTTTCTTTATAGCGGCGCTCTGCTCGTTCTTCTACTGAAGCAATCAAAAAAATCTTTAGTTCCGCATCTGGTAAAACAACTGTTCCAATATCACGACCGTCCATGATGATGCCACCAGCTTGTGCAATGCGTCTTTGCTGCTGAACCAACTCTTCTCTAATTTCTGGTAAAGCTGAAACCCAAGAAACATTGTTAGTCACATCATTTTGCCTAATGGCCAAGGTCACGTCCTCATCCCCAAGAAAAACTAATTGGGCACCATCTTCCGCTTTTTTAAAGGAAATAGGTTTTTTAGCTAATTCCTCTAAAATAAGGGCTACTTCTTTACCCGTATAGCCATGTGTCAGTGCGATATAAGTTGCTGAGCGATACATAGCACCAGTGTCCAAATAAGTATAGCCAAGATTTTTTGCAATAATCTTGGCTACTGTACTTTTTCCACTTGAAGCTGGTCCATCAATCGCAATTTTAATTGCTTTCATTTCTTCCTCTTCAATTATTTAATAATCACTTGATCCCCTGGATTGGCATACCAATATCCTTGAGTCATGTGTTCTGGATTAAGTGCCTGTAACTGCTCTACAGAAATACCTGCACGTGCTGCAATAGAGGCTGCTCCCTCTCCTGCCAATACAGTAATGGTTTCTCCCGTTACTTCAGTTGAGGCTGGTGTTTCCTCGCTAGAAGCTGGTGTTTGTTCTGTTGTTGCCTGAGTTGTTGTTTTCTTTTTGGTACTAGATGCTTTTTTAACTTTTTTATGTGTTGAAGCCCCATAAAAACCAGTTGTTTCAGCCTGTTTATCACTACCACTATTTGATGTATAGAAGAAAATAAAGAGAATAGCAACAATAATGACAAAGAAAATACTTAACAAAGCCGTTAACCAAGGTGTGCTAATCAGCGCACTTCTTGATTGACGTGTTCTTGTTTCCTTATTGTCGTCAACAATCTTTTCTTCCCATGGTTCTTTAGCCATGATCTTCCCCCTTGTTAATTTAACAAAATCATATTAGAATAATACGTATGAAAGTATCTATTATCCCTGAAAAATGTATCGCCTGTGGTCTATGCCAGACCTACTCCTCTCTCTTTGATTACCATGATGACGGTATCGTCAAGTTAGCTAATTCCCTTGAAACAAGTCAAGTGATTGACCCTTCTGACAAAGACACTATTTTAGCTGTCAAAACATGCCCAACCAAGGCTCTTACCCTCGAGTAAGGGCTTTTTTGTCGTATTGATAAGCCTCAAAATAATCTAACTTAATCAAATTATCCATCAAGATAACTTCTCCTTTAAAGTAAGGATTGACTGCTAGAGCATCAAGAAAGTATTTTTTAGGCCATTTACGCATGTAAAAGAGATAACTTTTTTCTCCAGCATACAAGGAAACCGTAGACTTGGTAACCTCTACCTTACTAATAGACGAAATCATCAGCTTGCGAGGTCCAAAGAGCTTAAGGGATACAATCCGAAGAACACCATTATTCTCAATGATAAAATAGCGGTGTAAGCCAATACCTACTAAAACAGCAAAAATGGCAAATAAGATAAAGACTCGACTCGGTATTTCTGTTCTTTCATAAAGTAAGGATAGCCCTATAAATATAGGAACAAAGGCAATGGACCAGTAAATGATGGACCATGATAATTCGGGCTGCCAGTGATACCTTATTTTACCAAATAATTTAATCATTTTTTATCAGTCACCTCCATAACATTTGAACTGTTCTTAGTGACTAAGGCTTGCGCACAATGCCAAGAATCACGTCAACAGCCTGTTCCATTGTTTGAAGACTGACAAACTCAAAACGTCCATGCATGTTTTCACCACCAGCAAAAATATTAGGTGTTGGAATTCCCATGAAGGAAATTTTTGAGCCGTCAGTACCTCCGCGAATAGGTTCAATGATTGGTGTAATATAAAGATCTTCCATCACTTCTTTCGCTAAATTAACAGGCGTCATATCTTTCTCAATGACTGTCTTCATATTATAATATTGATCAGTCAATTTAATAAGGACACGATCAGCACCCAATTGGCTATTCATAGTTTGAGCCAGCTGTTCAATAACTGCTTTTCTCCCTTCAAATGACGCTGTCTCAAAATCACGAATAATATAGGACGCTTGCGCCTCTTCAACTGTTCCAGTCAATCCCATCAAATGATAGAAACCTTGATAACCTTCTGTCTTTTCAGGACGATCAGCCTCAGGTAACTGATTGTGAAAATCTACTGCTAACTGGAGGGCATTAATCATTTGATCCTTAGCCGTTCCAGGATGAACATTTCTCCCCAAGAAAGTAGCTTCCAAACCTGCCGCACTAAAGGTTTCGTATTGCAGTTCACCAAGAGGCCCACCATCGATCGTATAGGCAAAATCCACATCAAAGTCCTTAACGTCAAACTTGTCAGCCCCTACTCCAATTTCTTCGTCAGGACCAAAGGCTACCTTAATCTCACAATGCTCCAATTGAGGATGAGTCGTTAAAAATTCGACTGCGGTCATGATTTCAGCAATACCTGACTTGTCGTCTGCACCCAGTAAAGTAGTCCCATCTGTGGTAATCAGCGTCTGTCCAATATAGTTGTTAAGATTTGGAAATTCGTCAGGAACTAATGTATAGCCTGAATCTCCTAACTTAATATCACCACCCTGATAGTCCTCAATAATCTGCGGATTAACATGTTCGGCATTAAAATCAGCTGTATCCATGTGAGCAATAAAACCAATTTTACGGGTTAAAACTGGGCTATTGGCTGGCAAGGTTCCAATAAGATAACCATTTGCAGGATTATAGTGAACCTCCTGTAATCCAATAGCTTCCATCTCAGGTTTTAAAACCGTTAAAGCAAAGTCGGTTTGACTTGCTGTGCTAGGAGTTGACTCGCTATCTGGGTTACTTCTTGTATTAATCTTGACATATTTGATAAATCGATCTAATAAACTTTCATATTTCATAGGTCACCTCAATAGTTTCTCAATTTAATTATAGCATAAAAGGCTTTAAATAACTTGTTCAAGAGAAGTTTTTTAAAGCCTTTAGGATAGTTATGATGAAATATGATGAGAAGAATAAGAGGCCCTGATATCAAATACTTACTTCAATTAGTTGTCTTCAGTACAACTATTATTTTCTCCTAAACATTATCTTTTCTAAATTGTTTCATAATAAGAAAATAGAGAATGATAGATAGGATAAGCCAAACAAACATACTTAACAAGAAGCTCAAGGAAGCACCAAAAATATGTAATGTCTCCACTAAATGAGTCGTCACAAACAGAGAAGTCACAAAACTTCCTATATAAGGAATCACTAAATAATGCTGCTTACGCATTGCAGTTAAAATATTATCAATAGCTGTAGCAAAACTTCCAATAGCACCCCCGACCATAATTGTCATAAATGCTACCCAAAATGATTTTAAAGGGGTGGCATAAAGAAGAGATAGAAAAGGAATTCCTAACAAGGCACTTCCGATGAGAATAATGAACATCGATCCAGCCAAATAAGTAAATAATCGGATTTGGATAACTTTAAACTGTGCCATATGTCCCTTCAGTAAAGCAATAGCCATCTGTGTGATTTGTGGTCTAAAAAATAGCATCATAAGATTCATCACAAAAGCTGGCATAAATAAAATATTAAAAATCGTTTGAGAACCAAGAGGAAGCTTGTTCAAATGGCTCATAGTTTCAATTGCGTATTTAGGCTGAGTATAGATGTAAATAATCAGAAATCCATTTAAAAATAAAGGAAAACTTTCTTTTAGAAGTTGAAGACTCTTCCTCTGATTGACGCGATCCTTAAAACCAGTAAAGTCAATTCGTTCAAAATGATATCCTTTTCTAACATCATAAAAAAGAATAAAGAGGACAGAAACAAGGCAAGTCACTTGTAAGGCCACAACCAAATGTTTAGTATAAACAATCACTAGAGTGTAGAGGATAAAAATTAAACTATTTCTATAGGTTAAAGACTTACCTGCAATATCTAGGCGTTCATGTTGCTGGAACATTCCTTGGTATAAATCTGAAAAAGCATCTGTCAGTCGATACAAACAAACCAATAAAATAACATTGGTTTTGTAAGGATCATTTGGTGTCATTATTAAATAGATCCCTGAAATAAGCAACATCAGAAAGGAAGTAATAAGTCTCGCCATAAAGTATTGAGTAAAAGAATATTTCTCACCAATATCTGTGGCCTGGTAATTCCTAACCTGAAATAGGGCAATTACAATCATCATATTAGCAAAAGAATAAGCAAAAGCATAACTATCTGAGTCAATTGGACTTAAAAACCTTGTCACAACCATGAGCAGGACCACAGAGAGGACCGCAGCAGATAAACTACCTAGCATATTCCAAATAAAAATTTTTTTTGTTGTCATTCTCTCCTCATCATCTCCTTCTACAATTATTATTTTGGAAGGAAATAAATTAGCAGTTACTCCTATTTAATCCATAAATAAGGTAACCGCTAATCCTAAATACCCTTCGTCAGATAACCTCTAATCCTTAAAACCGTTTGGATGTTTGCTTTGCCAGCGCCAATGATCTTCACACATCCGTTTAATATCATAGTTTGCCTGCCAGTCCAGTTCTTCTTTGGCTTTAGTTCCATCGGAGTAGCAAACAGCAATATCCCCAGCACGTCTTGGAAGAATTTGATAAGGAATATCCTTACCAACAGCCTCAGACATGGTTTTAACCACCTCTAAAACAGAATAGCCTTGTCCGGTTCCCAAATTATAAATAGATAGACCAGACTCTGGCGCCAATTTTTTCAGCGCAGCCACATGCCCTTTGGCAAGATCAACCACATGAATATAATCCCTAATGCCTGTCCCGTCAGGAGTGTTGTAATCATCTCCGAAAACACCAATACGTTCTAAACGACCAACTGCCACTTGAGTAACATACGGAACAAGATTATTAGGAATACCTGTTGGATCTTCACCAAGTTCTCCAGACTGATGTGCCCCGATAGGGTTGAAATAACGTAAAATCACAATATTCCAACTCTTGTCTGACTGATACAAGTCTTTTAAGATTTCTTCAACCATCAATTTGGTACGACCATAAGGATTCGTTACGGATAGAGGAAAATCTTCTGTAATAGGCACTTTATGAGGGTCACCATAGACTGTAGCTGACGAGCTAAAGATAATGTTTTTGCACTGATATTTAGCCATAACACGTAGCAAGGTCAAAGTACCAGAAATATTTGTTGTAAAGTATTTTAAAGGGATTTGTGTTGATTCACCTACCGCTTTCAAACCCGCAAAATGAATAACGGCTGAGATGTCATGCTGACTAAAAATAGCATCTAAACCAGCCTCATCCAAAATATCGGTTTGGTAAAATGTTATTTTTTTTCCTGTCAGTTTTTCAACAACTTGTAAACTTTTAGAGCTAGCATTCTCTAAATTATCAACAACAATTAGTTCGTGCCCTTTTTCCAATAATTCAACACAGGTATGAGAACCGATATAGCCTGCACCACCTGTTACTAAAATTTTACTCATTTTATACCTCCTTGCCAGCCCCTATAGCCAAGCAAACTATTCAATAGCCACACTATCACCAGTTAATTTTGTGAAGGATATAATCCTTGTCAATGCTACTATCTCTAAATACTCGGATTAGAAACAGAGCTAAACTAATAACTGAAGTGTGTTTCACTTTCCCTATTATAACTTATTTTAGACTATCGTGGGTTTAAAAAGAAGTCTTCATGCCTCGTAATATAGCCCTCTCCTTCAATCAAGTCATATTCTAACAACTTTAAATCATTAGCAATAACTTTTTGATCTTTTGTAAGATTTCTATGGCTGACACTTGCTTTATTCATCACGGCTGTTAAAAGTGCATAATAAGGTGATACTTTTGAATCTGTATGAGCAAGTAGGGCTGGAGTGAAGTCACTCGAATTTAATAGTGGATAATCCAACTTAACTTTGGAATCATTACTCCAAATAAAATAATCTGTTAAATATTTCAACTCAGGATTATCTTCAAAAGTTGTTTCTGGATAAAGACCTGGTAAATGATCGCCATAAAAGACAACTGAAATTGGCTTATCGACCTTTGATAGTTGCTCTAAAAAGACCTTTGTATCCTTATCCGTTAATTCCAAAAGTTTAGAATAGTTGACCAGGTTGTAATTTTCGTTAATTGAAAATCCCTCTTTGGACACCTCTAAGTCACCTGGATCAGCATACCATGGACTGTGATTTTGCATCGTCATCACTGAGAAAAATTGGCTTTCGTTAGGATTTAAATAATCTAACACATTATCATAAGTTGATTGATCACTGTAACTAGAACTGGTTGGTTTCAAAAACTTTGGCTTATCCGGTGTTCCCTCTAAAGCAATAAACTTATTAAAGTTCAATTTAGAGTAAACTGTTTTACGCGAATAATTATTAGCACTTGCTAAGTGTACTGCATAACGATTTTTTTCCTTATAGTAATTACTAATAGAAGGAATATAATTAAGCTTTGGAAAAACATCTGAATAAAGGACTGAAACCGTTGTGTTCAGGTTATACATCGGTAAGCCTATCAAGGTTTGAAATTCCATATTGGCTGTACCGCCACCGTAGCCGTCTGATTTCATCAACCCACTTGTGTGTCGCTGTTTGAGTTGATTGATTGTAGGTAGCACATCTCTGGACATTTTCACCCCAGGGATACGGCTAGGATCAGATAAACTTTCACTTAGCACATAAATGACTGTGCGATCAGCAATATTTTTCTTTCGACTCTTATTAAGATTAGTCGCCAGTTGACTGTACTTGTGATAAATCGTCTCAATAGCAGCCTTATTATAACCAGTTGGCTCATTGATACTCTTACTAGTCAACTGTTTGAACCAAACAAAACTCAAAGACTGCAAACGGGCATTTTCAGTAAGGCCTCGCCAATCCAAGTCGTAAAAATTATAAAGATTGGTTAGTAATGGTGTTCCCTCAGCAATACGACCGTTCTCATTGGCACTAAACGTTGTGTATATTTTGTGAATAGGAAGGAAAAGCAACATTATCAGTAATAGACGTCCTCCTATAGATGGAACAATTTGTCCTACAAAAAAACGTTTTCTGAGGTACCACAAGGTAGCAATTAACAACAGTAAAAAGATAAAGGTTGCCACTAATGTCGACAAGGGAATATAGTCTAAGAAAAATTGAATTTCCCTAAACCATGCTAAATCAGATAATAAGAATGGTTCACTTCTCACCTTAAACTTTTCAATATTAATGACGGATATGACAATTCCTAGAAAAAGATTCACTACTGTTGCAATAAGGTAACGGTTCAAAAGTAAATAAATAAATGTAAAAAGACAGAAGAGTACCGCTACTTGGAAAAGGGTGGCTCCAGGGACTAGATAGATATCCCTTAAAGGTCCTCTAACAGGTATACCAGCTTGAATAGCTACATTGAAGATAAAAGCAAACAATAAACTATTTCCAATAGCAAGGCTAAGACTGACTGTACGATGGATTAAATCTACAAATCCTTTGGTAACTATAAAACTCACCATAGAAATCAACAAGTAAGCCAGTAAACAATAAATCCATAAATGGATCAAATGAGGTTGACCAGATGACTCTTTGACCGGAAAAAAAGGATTTCCTAACAACAAACGTTTAAAAGCTGAACTTGTCAATAGGCTAATGACGACAAGTTGACTAGCTATAAAAATATCCTTTTTCTCAGAAAAGATATTGAGTATGGACAACCGTCGACTCGAACTCAATATCCTTCTTAATACTAATGAAAGGATTAGTAAGAGTCCTAACTGTTGATAAAATCCAGTATTCATTTCAATGGTTTTAGAAATATCAAATAAATCAAAGGTTTCGACATTTCTAAGCTGACTGGCCCTTACTAAATAAGTAGTCGTTATAGCGTATAATAAAGATAAACTTCCGTATAACCAAAACCGTTTTGTCATGGTATTTGCCAGTATCAACCCTAAACTGATGAATAAAAACACATCATATAAGACATGAATAGAGGTACTCATCACCTGCGGGAAATCTTCTAAAATCAGATAAGTAATCGTCGCATGGAAGAAAATAGTACTAATGACAAGAAATTCTATTACGGAATAATAGTTCTTGTCTAGCCAGCTCTTTATTTTCTGCCAAGTCGGTACTTTGAATGTCATCATTAGTCTGCTAAAACGCTCCTTACTAAACCATCTAGACTTTTTATGACCTTGTCTATCATGGATTACGATTTGGTAACTTTTTTGTCTTCTTGTTCCTTTTCAACAAGCGCAATGTATTGAATCATTTTCTTTAATTTAATTTCAACCAAGGACAGCTTTTTGGTTAAATGGTACTGATTGACAATCAGTAAAAAAATAATGAATAAAATAACGAAGTTGGACGGCGATGTAAAGCCCAAGACATCGGAAATGTAAATAAACAAGTAGGGGAAAATAGACATAAATAGCAATACAATCGCAAAAACCAACCAAAAGAAACTATCTTCAATTTGAATACGAGATTTTCTGATGTTCAAAATAATCATCACAGCTGTTAAAATGGCAATTGTTGCTAGTAAAATTTGTAAACCGATTGTCATTTAAATTGTCTTCTTTCTAAAGTTTTGAATGAGCAAAATGGAAACAATCATGTGAAACATGTACTTAACAGATCGAGATAAGGTCAAATAGGACTGACCTGCCTGACGATCCATCATTTCAACCTGCACTTCTTCAACACGGTAACCTTGTCGAATTAAATGAGAAATAGTATCTGGCTCTGGGGTATAATTAATGTTTTGAGCAAATAATTTGATCAATTCTTCATTAAAAACCCGCATTCCTGATGTTGGGTCAGTGATGCGTTTACCCGTTGTCAATTTAATCACAAAACTGATTAGACTATTCCCTAGCATACGCAACGATTTTTGTTTTGGCATATTAACAAATCGTGACCCAATGACACAATCGTTCCCTTGATTGATTTTGGATTCTAAAGCATGGATATATTCTGGCAAATGTTGCCCATCTGCATCAAACTGAATAACCATCTTATACCCTTTTTTAAAAGCATACCTAAAGCCTGTTTGGATAGCACCTGATAATCCTAAATTTTCTGGCAAATCAATCACTTGAAATTGATTTTGATGACAAATCAAGGATGTTTTATCTTTAGAACCATCATTAATCACGACATAATCGTACTGAGGATAATGGTCAATAAGGTGATTCACAACCTTTTCAATAGATTCCTCTTCATTATAAGCAGGAATCATAATTAATAGATCGCTTGTCATTTCTTCTCCTTTTCAACAGTATTTGAATGTTGACTTTTAACGTAAAAATATCCTAAAGCGGGCACAAACCAATTTGGCCAAAAAAGTTTAAACATGGCTAAATCTTCTTTTGTACGCACATTATCCCTGATAGTATTAGAGGTTTCAGAATCTTCGTGAATACGATGATACATTAGCGGTTTTTCAATATAATTGAAATGTCCTTGATACTGGCTACTAATAACATACCAAGCATACCAATCTAAATTGGTACGCCATTCCTCAGAAAAACGGAAACCTGATAATTTTGTTAAGTTGTAACTAACTGCAGGACATGAAATAGGATTTCCAAGCGACAGGATGCGCTGACGCCAAAACCTCGACTTTGGAAACAAATTCATTGCTTTTAATAAAGTGTTCTTTATTTTGAGATTAAGATTTGTTTCAACCACAGAACCATTTCGGTATTCTGCATAATTTGAGAATACAATTGTGGCATCAGGGTATTTGGCAAATCGCGCCATAATCTCCTTAGAATAAGTTGGCAGATAAATATCATCTTGATGAGCAATCGTTGCATAAGGCGTTGTCACAAAACTAAGAGCATTGTTCCAATCTTTGCCAATACCTCCACCTGCTTTGGTTACTACTGGGATATGGTATTTAGCCGCTAAGTTATCAATTAAGACATTGGGCGTTGACGTATAAAGTAACAATTGTGATGCATACTCCTGATTTTTGAGTGAGACGAGACAATCTTCTAAATAGGGACTTTCACCATAAGCACATATCACAAAAGTATGTAGTGTTGTTATTTTATTTTCCATTGTGTTCCTTCTACAATTACTGCATCTCTGCAGGTAATATGTTGTTAAATTTGAGTGTACAAGCCAACTGCAATTGTAAAGATGTTCAGATACACCACAATATATTGCAGAACTGTTTGAAACTGTCCTTCTTCTCTTTCTGTAAAGGGAAGAATATCAAACTTACTAGTGATCCAATAACCTAAAAAGACAGGTACCATTGTGATCATAAAATAATAATATCTTCCTTGAACACCGCCTATCAAAATATCCCCTTCATGATAAACTCTAGGATCACCAGTAATGGCAAAAATCATGAGTGATGCAATGCCTAAGAACAAAGCTCCTGTATATATTTGGAACCAAAGAGGGAGCTTATAACGCCATTGGGTTGAACAAATAAATAAAACAACGATAAAAATAATCATGTTTAAAGCAATGAGTAATGATGACTGGTGAGAAACATATTGGAGTGGATGACCAATAAAATTATCTATAATCACATGGGGAATGTTGATCAAAGTTCTAATAATTGGTAGTGGATGCTTTATAAAGTAAAGGAGCCCTGGAGACGTTCCTGTTAAACTGCCGGCCATTGGCATCACCTTAATAATACCAGTATAGATGAGTGAAATGACCATCATAATGACAAACATAACTGACGCTCCCCATCTCGTCTTAGTAGTCTCATAATAGCGTTTTGGCAAAACGAGTATTAAACTACCAATTAAAATAAAGGGGAATTTTGCAAATGCAAACAATAAACAGAGTCCTTGAAAAGCTAAGGCATTGAATTGAGTTATCTTTTTCTTCTCTGCTAAGATATTCGTCAATAGTGCTATTAGTATAAGGCTAGCACCATAGTAAAGGTAGTCATAATGGAATCCCGAAATGATGTAGACAGCAGAAGGTAGTGTTCCCATAAAATAAAGAGTTGACTTATATACCAAACTCAACTTAATGGCAATAAACACAAGAAGAGCATAAGCAAGGACATTTACTATACGTCCCAAGTAATAAGAAACAAAGACTTTTTTAGAAACAAGACGTCCCAAATTCCAACCAATAGCTCCTGGTAAGAACGCAGGATTGTCAAATCCGATAGTCTTTCCTTTAACCTTTGTTGGCTTATGTTTAACAGTTAACCAGTAGTCAGTTCCCTTAAAATGCGCCTGATTACGAATACCATCATGACGATAAACGAGTTTATAATCAGCTAAATCTTCTTTAGAGTACTTAAATACTAAGCTATCTGACAATCCTATGGTATGAATTAAGTGTGAATCTTCGTCCAAACTATATTGAACGGGCTTTATCAACGAAATAGCTGTCCCCAAAATCGCTATCATTAGGAAAGCATTTCGCGCCAAAGCATTTTTTTGCTTGACATTCATAACGAGTAGGCAGAGACAGACCGCTATCAGTACACAAAGAAATCGACCACCAAACTGAAATTCAAATAATTTAGGAAGTGTTAATTGGCTAAACACGACAATAAAGATGCCCATTAGACAAAGCATTATTTTTGATAAACTGGTTTTCATCATTATTCCTTACTAACCTTTACTTTTACTATTTTCAAGTGAATGCTTACTATTGTCTTTAGTCATGTCAACGCTATTTGCCAAACGCATGCCTCGCCATTTTTCAAAATGAAAGAGTGGATTTACAGCTAACCAATAGAGCTTACGCTTCCAAGAATAATCCTGATCAGAAACAATCTTCATAGCATCTTTTACAGATGATTTCAAAAACTGGATAAGGACTGTTGACACAGAAATAGGTGTCGTAACACCACTATTTCGACGAACGTTATAGGTTTCATCAAAAATCCGTTGCTTGTACTCTGACAATAAAACATCATTAGAATGCTCCACAATAGCATCGCTATTGTAAGCTTTCATATATCCAGCATCCAAGATATCTTTACCATATTCATAGTCCTCTGAATAGGGAACTGAGCGGTAACCAATCTCATTGACCAAAAAGTCTCTTGGAGCGGCTGAACAAACATCACTATAAAAAGATTCTTTGGTATATTTTCCCTTTAAAGATTCTTCTTGTCGTGTCCAAAGGGTAATAGCTCCTGCTACTCCCTGTTCATTAAAAACAGCATTAATATCATACTTCATGGCTGGAAAACACCCTATACGAGGTTTCTGCTTTCCTAGAACTGCAACAATATCGTGATGAATGGTAAAGGGTTTTAGCATTTCTGCTAACCAATGCTCATTAGCAGGTACAGCATCTTGACTAAGGTACACCATATACTCTGCAGATGATAATTCGGCCGCCATTTGTCTGGTCGCTCCATGTGAGTAATCACTTTTTTTTAGTTTGATAAGCTGCAAGTTACCGTATCGCTCTGCAAATGTTTCAATAATTGCTACCGAACGATCTTTAGACTCTGAGTCTGTTATCATCACGTTCCACGAGAAATCTGTTTTTTGTGTATATAAAGCGGTCAAGGTTTCTTCCAAATGGTCGTTTTCTCCATTATATACTGGAATAAAAACCGTTGCTTTTATCTTATCAGTCATTGATTACCTCACGACGAATGATTTCTTCTACTTTACGATAACTGTTCTCCCATGAGACACCATCGTATTTTTGACTCATCTCATTAGCATAGGCATCAATATCAGAGCGTTCAACAGCTTTACACAATTCTTCAGCCAAAGCAACAGGATAGGCTTCTGCATAGGCAATGTCATCATTTTCACCTAAAACCATCGTGTTATTATCCCCAGAATTCATTACTGGAATACAACCTGCTACCAACAGTTCTAGAGGTAATAAGGACACATTGGTCAAAGAAAGAACCAAACAAGCAACACTCTCATGATAAATGGCTGCAAGTTCTTCTTTATTTAAAATGCCTCTGTCAATAAAATCAAATGGAATATCGTAGTGAGACATATCTTGCCCGAAAAATTCGATATCGTATTCAGGATGCTTATCTTTAAAGATTTTTAGCGCCATTACTCCCAACTCAAACCCACGACGTTCTGTATGGGCACGCGCGTAGAAAGCAATTTTCTTTTTCTTTTGTAGGGGTGCCTTAGGTTTGTAAATATCAGTGTCTGCTCCAAAATTAAAGTAGTCAGCATCCATATGATAGTCTTTGAGTTTATGCGTTAGCCATTTGCCTGCTGTAATTCCATAAAAACCAAACTTATAGGTCGCTTCTGCTAATTTATATCGAGAGCCAACCCCATAAAAGATAGGTTCAAAGTCTTGAACAAAGTAAAATTTATGAAGGTTTTCACTCTTCAAGTTAAAGACGGCATAGGCTGTCTCCCAACTGGTAGCAAAAACCAAATCCTGATTGCTAAAGTTTTTTAAATCGTCAACCGCAACCTCAATACCATATGCCTTAGAAAAAATTTCTTGAGCTTCTTTAGCAGATTGTTCAATGGTATTGTTATGGTAGATATAAAATGTAATGTGATGTCCTTGAGATTGGAGGTATTTCACGAAACGCGAAATAGTGGTGTGACCCCCTCCACCTTTTCCTACTGGGGGGGATACCCAAGCAATATTTAACTGTTTTTTATCTAGTTTAGCTGGTCTTTGATAAGGATGGTTAATGTAATCAGCTTGGGCAATATCTTCCAATTGTGGCATGATAGGAATACGATTCAAATCAATTTTACCCGCTGATTGAGGATGCCCTCCCCCCTGTAAGCGCTGACGAATTTTACGCAAGGTGGCACGTCCACCTTCGTCTTGATAACTTCTAATAATTTTACCTATCATTTTTTCCTCCTAGGTTACTTGGCTCTTTTAAGGTGCTCTTTTCGGAAAAAGAAACCTTTTATTCTCCATAGCAACTGATAAAGTTTAAACATTCGAGATGTTTTAATCAAATTTAATTCGGTTGTTTTAGCTGTTAATAGCTGTTCTAGAGCTTCTCTTTTAGCAGTCGCTTTTCGATCTAATTGCTCATATCGATGAACTGCCTCCCATAAATTAGCAACATCATTCTCTAACCGGACAAGTCTCGTTCTGATAAACAATGTAATAGCTTTGATATACTCTACATCTACTTGTTCCAAGGGAGCAATCGCTTTAGGGATAATGTTAATACTTTTATAAATGTGGTCAACAATTGTTGAAATGGTGTAGCGACTTCTATAGTCGTATAAGTGGTTATGCTGAAAAGCCTGAGCTGATTGGTAATGCTCTAGTAAATCATCTACCAACTCTTCGGCTGTCTTCTCCTGTTCCTCGAATCCCCGTCCAGAAAAATTATTAAGTGCCGCCGCTTCAAAGTTTGTCTCTGTGAGATAACCTGGGCCTTTAAAATGGTCATAAATATAGATGGGTTTTCCCATAACCAGACAGTATTGAGCATTTTTGCCAATACCAACGACACAATCATAGCTAGCTAGTAACTCTGGAGTAACTAACTCATAATGATCCGACCATACCCCAAAATAGTCGACATGAATTCCTTTTTTAGCTAAAAGAGGTTCCATATCAATCACTTCTTGAGGAGGATGGTTTGAAATCACTAAAATTCTTTCAGGAGATTGTTTCTTGAGATGCTCCATGGCTGCATAGCTCTCTGGAGCTGGGTTGGGATAATAGTGCAAGTTAGGGATATCTTTGAAGAAACGCTTAAGATTCTTATTGACAATCTCTTCTGATATAGCCAAAGTAGCTGAAGAGATTTTTTTTTCTAACTGGTAAATATAAGGCTGTTCCAAAACATGTTCTGGCAAAGCAGCCATGTGAAAAAAAATAAATTTAGGAAGTTTCTCTTGCGATTTCCCTAAAGCCTCTATCATAGCTGGCGGAATGATATTTTGTGCTGAACAAACAACGTCATACTGACTTACATCAAAAGGATAGTCACTATCATCTATAACTGGAATACCGTTCTTTTGAAATTCGTCTAACATGGGAGATTTTGCTAGGAAAGTGAAGACCTCCACTTGAGCTCCTGCCTCTTTTAAATAAGTTGCAAGTTCTAAAATATTAATTTCAGCACCGCTAAAACCTCGTAGCCAAATATGAGTTAATAAAAATCGTTTCCCTTGATACATCCTCATATCTCCCTTGCTCTAACTCAGCTTAACTGTTGTTTCAGGTTTCCAATAAATATTGTTTCCTGATTTGCCTCTATTGATTAATTCGAAATTACAGATACCACTAAACATCGCATATTCTTTTGAGCGATCACGTGATTTAACCCCGAACTCTGTTGTAAATTTACCATTTGGGAAAATATTTTGGATAGCAAAATCAATAGAAACCTTATGATTTTTAATCATGATAGACCCTTCAACTTCTTCATCAGATACCCAACGGTAAAGCAATTCACCCGTGTCTTTATGGATGGTAAAGGTCAAAACAGGATCTTCAATCGTTTGTTCAAAGTGAACATCAAATGTGAAAGTTAATGTATCATCTTTATGATTGATAAACTGAGATGATAAGGAAATGCCGTTATTTTCAGTTTCTTTAGCGGATTCCTTGGCAACATTCAAACCATTTAGTTGTTTATAGATTTGAGAAATCTCAAGTGGTGTTCCGACTTCCATATGGTGGCCTTTGTCGATTAACATAGCCTTGTTACAAAACCGTTGAACTTGCTCCATTGAGTGAGTCACTAAAATAACAGTTTTATGTTCACGTTTGAGCTGTGCAAAATAATCAAAACATTTTCGTTGGAAAGCTTCATCACCGACTGCCAATACCTCGTCTAGAATCAAAATATCTCCCTTAGCTTTGATTGCAATTGAAAAAGCTAACCGCACCTGCATGCCTGAGGAATAGTTTTTTAATTTTTGATCCATAAAATCATGCAATTCTGCAAAAGATACAATATCATCATACATGGCTGCTACTTCATCTCTAGAAAAACCAAGTAAGGCACCATTCATAAAGACATTTTCACGTCCAGTTAATTCTGGATTGAATCCAACCCCAAGTTCAATAAAAGGAACCAATTTCCCATCAACAGTAACTGTCCCCTTTTCAGGTTCGTAAATTTTAGAAATAATTTTCAAGAGGGTTGATTTCCCTGAGCCATTTCGCCCAACAATTCCAAAGAAATCACCTTCTTCAACTTGAAACGAGATATCATCTAAAACATGCTGCTCTGTGTAGCCTTTAATTCCTTTAAAATAATTAACTAAACTAGTTCGTAAACTATTACTAGCTTCGGTTGGTAATTTAAATGACTTACTAACCGAATCAACTGATAAGACAACTTTTTTTTCTGACATTAAAGAATCTCCGCGAATTTCTTAGCATTCCGTTTAAAAATAACATAACCAATGACAAATGCACTTAAAGAGAGGATTATTGGGATGAGTGTGAAAAATTTATTTTCAAAAATATCCCAGTTAATGGTTGCGCCAGAGTAAACAATAAAGTGACGTAACTCTTGGATAATTTGTGCTAATGGATTCATCATCATCACTTTAGCAATTCCGAGATGTCCTCGCTGAATAATATAAGTGATGGAATAAATAATTGGTGTTCCATACATACCTGCTTGAAGCATGACTTCCCAAATAGGCCCCATGTCACGGTATTTCACGAATAAAGTAGCCAAAATAAAAGCAACTCCTGTCGCAAACAAGAAGAGTTCCAAAAATAACGGAATCAAAATAAAAACACCAAAGCTAGGTTGCACACCGTTGATTAGAGCAAAAGCAAAAACCACTAAAATATTGATAAAGTAATTAATAGTTGCTCCCACCACTGAGGAAATCACAATGATTTCTTTTGGAAAATTAATTTTCCGCAGCAAATCCCCTCTTGAAACGATGGAAAGCATTCCCATATTCGTTGCTTCCGTAAAGAAGTTCCACGTTACCATTCCTAAAAGTAAGCTCACTGCGTAGTGCGGAGTACCATCATCGAATTTCAAAAAGCGAACAAAAACTAAATACATAATCGTAAACAGAAGCATCGGTTTTAAAATGGACCATAAGTGTCCAATAAAGCTTCCCTGATAGCGTAATTTAAAATCCGTTTTTACCATTTCTCTCAGTAAAATGCGGTTTTTCTTTGTTAAAAAATTCATTCTTATTTTCTCCTGTAACCAAATAGGGTGATGACTAAGCTCCAAAAAACTAAGGTATGAAAGGCACGGTTTTTACGAAAGCCGTACGTTTTTAAGGTAGCCAATCGTTTAGTCAATGACATGGTCAATAACGAAACATATGCTTCTACCATATCACGATCTTTTGGTTGTAGTGGTAAATCTAATAATAATTGGGCTTGCTGTTGACTAGAAGTAATCAGCCACCAATACTTTCGGATAAGTTGATGAGGTCTTAGCCAATGCTTCATTCGCTTAGACCAAGTTCTAGCCCCCAGTACATTGGCATCGTGTTGGCGATAGAGTTCCGTTGGAATGTCTAGATAGACCAACTTTCCTCTAGCTGCAGCTACTAAAGCCAAGTACCAATCATGCATTAAGAGCCCTTCACACGTATTCCACTCCTTTGCCAAAGCCTGGTTAATCATCATGGTCCCGCCTGTTACCGTATTTTCAGTTAACTCTTGAAGCAAGGTAGTATTGGCGTGAGCAGATTGGGTTTTAATCATGCTGGCGTGGGTTATTTCTAACTGTTGATTGACAACTTTTAGGTCCGTGTAGACCAATAACGGCTTCGATAAATCATGTTTTTGTGCTTCCAACAAGGTCACTTCTAATTTATCTTCTAGCCAAATGTCATCTTGATCACTAAAGAAATAAACATCAGCTGCTTGATATTTTAGGAGGGTATAAAAATTCTTAATAACCCCCAAATTTTCAATCTGATTTTCATTAATCCACTGAATCCGTTGATCTTGTTTGACAAATTCGCGAATAATGTCGGGTGTTCTATCTGTGGACCCATCATCTCTAATCAACAAGGTCCAATCCTTGATGGTTTGTTTCTGGATGCTCTGAATCTGTTCGGCTAAGAAACGTTCCCCATTGTAAGTGGACAATAAAATGTTAATGTTCATCTAAAAATAAAGCCTCATACTCCCCAACAATTTTTTCCCAAGTATAGTGTTCCTGAATAATAGCCTTGGCTTTTCTGCCTAAGGCAATATCATCAAGACCTGTATCCACTTGATTAATCAACTCAGCTAATTGACCTTTTTCTTTAGTCCAATAAAAAGCAGCTGAACGTGCCACTGACTGATTGAAATCCACTCCCAACACCAAATTAAGGTTGGTATGGGCTAGCGCTTCTAAAAGACCAGGGTTAGTTCCCCCAACTTCATGTCCATGAATGTAAGCAAAGGCTTCTTCACGAATATAGGTCAACAATTCCTTATCATAAAGTGTCCCAACGAACTTAACACGAGGATCTTTATCACACCCTGTTTCAGCAAGCAGCTGCTTGAAATAAGGATTCCCTTCATGATTGCAAATAATCACTAAATCGCGTTTGGTTGACGATGCCATAAATTCTTTGATGGCTGTCTGGTAATTATTTTCGGGAACAAATCGTCCTAGAATTAAATAATATTCTTTTTCTTTAATGCCAAAGGTCTGGAAATAAGCCTCAACCTTGCTGTCTGTTGCTGTTAAACTTGAAGGCGTGGTCTCCGTTCCATAAGCAATAAAACGCGTTTTTGACCAAGGGTAAACTTGTTTAAGGTAACGATCAATACCGCTATTATCTGAAATAACCAAATCAGCATACTTGGTCATCTGTTTTTCAGCAAACTTTAAATAAGCTTGAACTGGTCTTGACCATTTGGAACGTTTCCATTCCAAACCATCTGGATTAATCAAAAAGCGACCACCTCTGTCATGAATTTGTTTAACAAAGGGAGCAATAAAGGCACCTATGGTATTTCCTAAAACATAAAAAATAGGTTTCTTAATCTGATGCTGATCACAATAAGATAAGGCATAAGCAATAGCCATCATATCATAGGCAATAACTCTAGCGGGTCCAAGTTTTGGGGGATTAAGGTAAAAACAATCTGCCCCCTTATAATCAAAATGAAGTTTATGCTTCGTATCGCTTAAACAAGCAACGTGATAACGAATGTTTTTAGCCGATTGGTGGCTAATTAATTCTTCGACAAAAGTCTCAAAGCCACCATATTTTGCTGGTAACCCTCTGCTACCAATGATGAAAACATCCTGCATTGCATACTACCCCATTTTAAAATATAATCAGTGATATTATACCACAATTAGCGGCCCAATGCGACCTTAAACCAATGAAAAAGAGCCAGTCTCCTTAGACTAACTCTCTTTAACTGCCTTATTGGTGACGGTCTTGTTGGTAGAACTCCTTCAAAGCTTCTTGCCATGTTGGAATCACAAAACCAGTTGCTTTTGCTTTATCAAGATTCATTGTTGAATTTAGAGGTCGCTTAGCCTTGGCTGGAAAGGCAGACGAATCAACTGGCACAACCTCAACTGCTTTGTCTTTTAAGATTTCTTTAGCAAAATCATACCAAGTGGTGTCTTCCTTTGCATCGTTTGATAAATGGTAATACCCAAAGGCTTTTTGATTTTCTGCTAAATAGCACATGAATTCTGCCAAAGTTCTTGTCCAGGTTGGGCGACCATGCTGGTCATTGACAACTGTTAAACGTGGGTGCTTTTCAGCGAGCTGCTGCATGGTAAAGACAAAGTTTTTCCCATAATTTCCAAATACCCAGGCCGTACGAATGATATAGAAGTGCTCTGCATATTGTTCTACAGCTAATTCCCCCAACCGTTTTGTGCGGCCATATTCTGTCTGAGGATCTGGAACGTCCGTTTCTAGCCACTCTTGACCTACAGGTTTATTGCCATCAAATACATAATCCGTCGAAATATAGACAAGTGTGGCACCATATTTACCACAAGCTTTAGCAATATTTTCTGAACCTGTCACGTTAATGGCTTCGTTTAATGCCTTCCCTTCATCTTCGGCTGCATCAACTGCTGTGTAAGCAGCACAATGATAGACCAGAGTTGGTTTCACTTGTGCAAAGACCGCTTCTACTTTATCAGCATCTGTAATATCCATCTCTGCAACGTCTACAGCTACATAATCCACATGTCGTTCATCTAATAAATAACGAAGTTCTGTTCCTAGTTGCCCATTGCTTCCCGTAATTAAAATCATCGTTTCTCCTTTTTCATAAGCAAACCACCTTACTTTATTCAGTAAGTGTCCTTATCATTATTGAATGATTACTGCTTTTAACGTCTTTATTTTACATCAAAAAAGGGAATATTTCATCCCTTGATGATGATATTAGCGAATACCTAATGCAATTCTGGCATAACGACTCATTTTATCTACTGTCCAAGCAGGATACCAGACCAACTTTACTTCGGTCTTGGTTACTTCTGGAACATCTCGCATGGCATCGTGAATATGATCTGTCAGTAAATCAGCTAGTGGACATCCCATCGTCGTAAGAGTCATGTCAATCTCTGTATGCCCATTATCATCAAAACGAATTTCGTAAATCAAGCCTAAGTTAACAATATCAATGCCTAATTCTGGATCAATAACCGTTTCCAGAGCCTCAAGAATTCTATCTTTAATAGCTGCCACTTGCTCTTCGGTATATTTTGGTGTCTCAGTCATGATTTCCCTTTCATTTGTTGAATGTTTTCCACATAGGCAGAAAACTCCTTTAAAGGCTTTAGCTACATTTGCCCAAAGGATTTCTTCCTAATGCCATAGATAAAGATACCCACTGGGTTCGGAGTCCTCTCTTCTTGTAAAGGTAGACCGATAAAATCATCCAGTGAGTTTCAGGCGCGGTTGTAATGTCAAACTTATGTTTAAAATGCCCACCAAGTTCGGTCCACCTTCTAATGTTTAGGTGTCCCAGTGATAAGCAAAACATTGATTTTTCGTTCTCTTCCTATTTCAAGGCAACGACCTAAAATCCTCTACTGGACGATTTTAGTCCTCTATAAAGTCTCTTAATTGTTTACTACGACTAGGATGGCGAAGTTTTCTAAGGGCTTTAGCTTCAATCTGTCGAATGCGCTCACGAGTAACATTAAAGACTTTACCTACGTCCTCTAACGTACGCATTTTACCATCGTCAAGGCCAAAGCGTAGGCGAAGAACGTTTTCTTCACGATCTGTCAAGGTATCCAAAACCTCATCTAACTGTTCACGTAGAACCACGCGAGTAGTATAATCAACAGGATTTTCAATGACTTCGTCTTCGATAAAATCACCTAAGTGACTATCATCTTCTTCCCCAATTGGTGTTTCTAAAGAAACAGGTTCTTGAGCAATTTTTAGAATTTCACGAACCTTGTCTGGAGTCATTTCCATGCGCTCTGCAATTTGTTCTGGTGTCGGGTCTTGCCCTAACTCTTGCAACAGATTACGTTGTTCACGAACCAATTTGTTAATGGTTTCCACCATGTGAACTGGAATACGAATCGTACGAGCTTGGTCTGCAATAGCACGAGTAATAGCCTGACGAATCCACCAAGTCGCATAGGTTGAGAATTTAAAGCCTTTTGAATAGTCAAACTTATCAACAGCTTTCATTAACCCCATATTTCCTTCTTGAATCAAGTCCAAGAATTGCATCCCACGCCCAACATAACGCTTGGCAATAGAAACTACCAAACGTAGGTTAGCTTCTGCTAGACGTTGTTTAGCTTCTAGGTCACCTTCTGCAACTGCTACTGCCAACACTTTTTCTTCTTCACTTGTTAAAAGTGGTACCACACCAATTTCTTTGAGGTACATGCGGACAGGGTCATTCACTTTAGCAGAGTTGCTACCAATTAATTCTTCATCGGTTAACTCTTCTGGTTTTGGTTCTTCCACAATATATTTAGACGATGGGTTGCCTTCTTTATCGGTAATAGAAATCCCACCATCCGTCAAACGCTCAAGGAGGTCATCAATTTGATCAGCATCCAAGGCAAATGGAATGACAAGCTTTTCGGTTACATCATCATCAATAGCTGTTCCTTCTTTTTTATGATGACGAATAAACTCCGCAACTTGAACATTAAAAGTTGAAATTTCTTTTTCTTTTGTCATATTTTCCTCTATTCCATTTTTCGTTTTTGAGCAATTAGATTTTCTAATACTTCTAAGGCTAAGTCATGATCGCCTTTATTGCTTGACTCTCTCACCTGTTTACCTTGTTTATGAAGGTCTCGTTCTGCTAAAAGCTTGGTACGCTTGGCTAAAATATCATCAATTTCTCCTGGAGCCACTTCTTCAGGAAGGTTGGATTCCAAAATACTGTAGTAAGCCTGGTTGACCTCTTCGGGCATTTCGGACAGGTCGTAAGAAGTGATCTGCCCCTGCTTTTTCAGCTGCTCATAGAGCACCTGAAAGGTAGGTGTATCAAAATAAAAATCCTTCCGATGACGAAACTCTGTCAGCAGGTAATCATGATGTAAAAGCCTATGCAAAAGATGTCCTTCTGCTTTGGCAACAGCTGTAAGACTTTTGGTTACCGGTAGGGTAACAAGCCGGCTAACAGGTTGAACAGGTGCTTCCTGTCGTCTTCTCCTATCCTGTACCCTCAAGGCGTTGACTGATTGTTCCACCTGGAAGTAATCAAAGTCTGGTAAGAGATCGGCTACCTTATTGATATAAGAATTTTGGGCTGTAATTGAAGGTGATTGTGCAATTAAGAGAGCAATTCTCTCCACATAAGCAATTTGAGACTGCAAATTGTCCATATTATCAGGCTTGAGGTAATCAATGAAGAACTCCACGCTACTGATACGAGACTGCTTCAGCAAATCTGCAAACGCTTCGGGGGAATGCCGTTGCACAAACTCATCAGGATCCATTTTGTTGGGAATCCTGACAATTTCCACTACGAAATCCTTGAGTAAGTCGAGTGATTTAGCAATGGCATTTTGGCCAGCATCGTCACCATCATAAGTCAAAACCACTTTTTTAGTGATCTGTTTAAGATGAGTAACATGTTCAGGAGTTAGAGCAGTTCCCATAGAAGCAATTGCATTTTCATGACCAGAACGGTAAGCAGCAATCACATCCATGAAACCTTCCATTAAAAAAACTTCATGAGTTTTGGCGATAACAGGCTTGGCTTTATCAAGGTGATAAAATTCATAAGACTTATTAAATAAAACGGTTCCTCTTGAATTTTTATACTTAGCCTGTTTCTTTTCTAAGTCATTCTTTGTCCAAATTCGACCTGAAAAGGCGATAATATTGCCTCTGTCATCTGACAAAGGGAACATGATACGATTGCGAAAGGCATCATAAATAGTATTTGATTGTTCAGACAGGTTAAATAATCCTGAGGCTGCTAGCTGGCTCTCGTCGTATTTTTTAGAAAGAGCTTGGTAAAGGTAGTCCGACTCATCAGGCGCCAACCCGATATTAAAATGTTCAATCAAGTTGTCATCTAAACCACGTTGGTAAAGATATTGTCTTGCTTCTTGGCCGATGGTGGTTGTCATCAACACAGCATGGTAAAATTTTGCAGCGTCTTCGTGCAGAGACATCAAAACCTGATGGGGATTCGCGTTAGGACTAGAGACCCCAGATTGTCTGGGAGTTATCTCTAACGCTATCCCTGCTCTCTCAGCAATAATCTGAACACTTTCTAAAAAAGGAACTTGACGATAGTCCTCGATAAATTTAAAAACATCCCCTGATTTTCCACAACCAAAACAATGGAAAAATTGTCTGTCTTCAATGACATTAAAAGAGGGCGTTTTTTCTTTATGAAAGGGACATAGGCCGAGGTAGTGTCGACCAGCACGGGAAAGCTTAACGACTTCCCCAATAACATCGACAATATTCACACTGTTTTTTATTTGGGAAATCATTTCTTTGTCAATTGCCAAGTCATCACCTCCCCATAAAAATCCCATTATAGTTTTATATTTCATTATACCATTGAAGACCTCATTTGTAAATTTAAAAACACAGGTGGTTCCATTGGATTTTGCAGGTCAATTGTGATATCATTAGGTTACATTAGAAAAAAGGGGAATTCTCATGATTAAAGAATTAAAAGCATTTTTGTTTAGAGGAAACGTCATCGATCTTGCCGTAGCTGTTATCATTGGTAGTGCTTTTGGCGCAATCGTGACATCATTTGTCAACGATATCATCACACCACTTATCTTAAATCCAGCCTTGAAAGCTGCCAATGTGGAAAACATTACTCAATTAACTTGGAACGGTGTTAAATATGGTAGCTTTTTAGGAGCCGTTATTAATTTTCTTATCATCGGTACCAGTCTTTTCTTTGTTGTAAAAACCGCTGAAAAAGCAATGCCTAAAAAACAAGAGGAAGAGGATGTTGAAGTGGCAGCTCCTACTCAAGAAGAATTGCTTACTGAAATCCGTGATTTGTTAGCAAATAAATAAACCACTACACCTTAAAACAGTTGGATACCTATTCCAACTGTTTTTTTGACGACAAATTGGCTACAACACCAGTTGCTGCCAAGATAATAAAAGCAACCCTAGGTCTCTAGGGTTGCTTTTATTATCTCATGTTAGAATTTTTTACGTTTGCGAGCTGCTTCTGATTTACGTTTACGTTTTACAGAAGGTTTTTCGTAGAATTCACGTTTACGCGATTCTTGAAGAGTACCAGCTTTAGTAACAGAACGTTTGAAGCGACGAAGAGCATCGTCAAGAGATTCATTTTTACGTACTACTGTTTTTGACATGTGTTTCACCTCCTCAAGATATTGTAACATTTTCACGTTCCCAATTATATTACATTATTTTTTAAAAAAAGTCAAACCTCTTTTTTCATTTGGGCATGCGGTAAAATTTTTAGAGTTGATAACGAAAGCTCAAAATAGAGTTATAATCTCCATTATCATCCTAAAAAACAGAAAATCTCTAGAAATATAAATTTCTAGAGACTTTTTCTTCATTCTGAGCGATAATTGTCATACCATTGTTTTTTTTGGATGAGTGCACTGCACTATTTATATAATGGTTTTGGTGTCTGTGGAATAATGATTTATGCTACCGCCTCCTAAGCAAGAATCTTTTTCGTCCTTAGACAGATTGAATACCTGCAAAATCAATATTGCGACCTGATTCTCTTGCTTCCAAGCCAGCTAAAAAGCCTCTTTGATAATCATCATCTAATTCCGGAGCATCTGAAATTGACGGTTTTTTAGGCCTAAGTAGACTATCTAGCCATGGAGAATCCGGACAGATAACCATCCTTATAACCTTGTTTATATTTATCTGAATATTTTGGTCCATTGAAACGCGAAAAATCTAATTTCCATTTTGAAGAATGTGCGTCACGACCGTCTTTAAAGCCTCTTTGATAATCATCATCTAATTCCGGAGCATCTGAAATTGACGGTTTTTTAGGCTTAAGTGGACTTTCTGGCCATGGATAATCCGGAAGTGGTGGAAGTTTAGGTTTTTGTGAACTTTCTCCATTGCCCTGATTGTTATGCTTGTTTATTCCTCTTCCATAGCCATCTAGGTAACCTTCTTTATATTCAGTTGGCCAACCAGTTGTATCTGGGAACAATCCACCTAGTAGCCCTTCTCTATAACCATCTTCCCGTCCTGCTTCATATTCTCTTGCTTTATCATGTGATGTATCTTCTACATTGCCCTGATTGTTATGCTTGTTTATTCCTCTTCCATAGCCATCTAGGTAACC
>ERZ1023187.26-NODE-26-length-98419-cov-285.620623_pt1 | contig 98419 bp, 100 predicted proteins | sample MGYA00380438_ERZ1023187 | MGnify/ENA primary metagenome ERZ1023187 (study PRJEB33173, sample SAMEA4830291) | metagenome | study: EMG produced TPA metagenomics assembly of the PRJEB25223 data set... | reverse complement strand
TTACTTGCTTCATCATTCATAGAACTACTATACCATATTTTGTTTCGCAGGAAGTATAATATAAAAAAATAAATTTAAGATTGGCAATACGAACGTTAAACAGAATTCCATTTCTCTTTTTAGAATCAAAACGACAATATTGTGGAATCTCTACAGGAACAATAGACTGCGACACTAAAATATCCTCCCTTAGTTTTACTTTACTAATAGTATATAGGAGGAGAGCCCTGAATCCTAGACCCTTTGTTATGATGCGCTTACAAACAGAGTTGGAAAAAATCTTAAAAGCAGAAAAACGCATGATATCAGCCCCTAACACTTGATACAATGCGTTTTATTATGAAAAGATCTACTGGATTTTTTATCAAAATAAACTTCCAGTAGTCTTTTCACTTTTTATTAATAAGTTCCTTCTTCACCTTGGCTAGTCAAGATAACAGGTCCATCTTTCGTAATGACAAATTGGTGTTCATACTGACATGACAATCCACCGTCAATGGTCTTATGCGCCCAACCAGTTTTCATATCTGTATCAATTTCCCAATCGCCTGTATTGATCATTGGTTCAATGGTTAAGACCATTCCTTCACGAAGACGGAGTCCACGACCTGCAATACCATAGTTAGGAACCATTGGTTCTTCGTGCATAGTTGGGCCAACACCATGACCAACCAAATCACGCACTACACCGTAACCACGACTTTCAGCGTATTCTTGAATAGCCGCACCGATATCACCGATACGATTTCCAACAACAGCTTGCTCAATACCCTTGTACATAGCTTCTTTGGTTACATCCATCAAGTTTTTGACTTCTTCGGACGGTGTACCAACAGCATAAGCCCAACATGAGTCTGCTAAACCACCAGAATAGCTCTGAGTGTATTTTTTCATTTGTTCAACATTGTTGAAGTTTAATTTTGAGACATTTAGGTCAGATTTAGCAATGGGACCTCCCAAAACCATATCAACTTTGAGCAAATCACCATCTTTCAAGATATAATGACGAGGGAAAGCGTGAGCCACTTCATCGTTAAGAGAGCAACAGGTAGCATAAGGATAGTCCATCATGGCACCGTCAACCCCAATCTGAAGTGGAAGGAAATTTTCTTCTTTACAACGACGGCGGACATATTCTTCAACTTCCCACATATCTACGCCTGGCTTAATCAAATCACGTAAGCCTATATGAATACTTGCTAGAAAATCACCAGCCTTGTCCATAGCTTCGATTTCACGAGCTGATTTTAATGTTATCATCTTTTCTCCTAGTTTCTAATTAATTTTAACAGTCACATTTGCTTTTGAAACAATCTGGTGACCATGATAAATATCGTAATCAATTATAGCTGACCGTCTCGTATGATGAATAATCCGTGCCTGAATGCGCAATATATCATCTATCTGAACAGCCTGCAAAAAGTAGATCAGCATCTGCTCGATAATGAGATTGCGACCACTATTAACAACTAAATCTTGGGTCATGTGGGTCAGAATTTCTGCCAATACACCATTAGCCAAAACTCCATTTTTTTCTAGCATAAAGGGTTCCACTGTAATGACTACTTCATCATGGTGATAAGAGAGCTTTTGTCCAATCTGCTCAGAAAAAGTTGGTAGAGCCGAAACTTGGGAACGGCTCATCTTCTCCATGACATCTCGTCGCGTCACAACGCCAAGCAAAGTTTGATTGCTTCGAACAACTGGTACCATTTCAAAGTCTTCTGCGATCATCCGTTGACTCACATTGGCAATATTTGTCGATAATCCAACCAAAAATAGACTACGAGACATAACCTTATCAATTGTCGTGCTTGGTGATTTATCACCAGCGTCTCTCATGGTTACAACGCCAACAACGACCTGATGTTGATTGATAACAGGGAAACGGCTGCTACGATTCTTACGAACCAAGTCCAAATAATCTTTAACTGTATCTGTCTCTCTCAGAAAACCATACTCATGACTAGGGCGATAAAGTTTCTCAACTGTCAGAATATCAGTCTTGATTTGGACATTTGACAAGGCTTTATTGATCATGGTCGCGACGGTAAAGGTATCATGCTTACTTCTTAGAACAGGAATCCCTTTTTGATTGGCCAGTTTAAGCACATCATCATGAACCTGAAATCCCCCTGTAACCAGAACTGCATTTTCATTTTCCAAGGCTAGCAACTGAATACGGGTTCGGTCTCCGACAATCAAGAGCCCCCCATCATGAAGGTAAGACAAGATATTTTGTTCAGTCATGGCACCAATTGAAAACTTACTAAATTCTCTCTCTAAACCTTCTTGCCCAGCCAGAACCTCAGAAGAAGTCACTTCTGCAATTTCAGCAAACGTTAATCTCTCTATAGCAACTTTCTGGGATTTAACACGAATTGTTCCACTTCTAGGACGGGTCTCCACAATTCCACGGTTTTCAGCTTCTTTAATAGCCCGATAGGCTGTTCCATCACTAACTCCTAGATGATTCGAAATGCTACGAACACTGACCCTTTTACCTACTGGTAATTCCTCCAAATAGCTTAGAATTTCCTGATGCTTACTCATTGAACTCTCCTTTTACATACCGAAATTCAAGATAATCCCGCATTTTTCTTGTGTAACGATCACTTCCCTTAAACTGACGGAACAAACTAAATCCAGACTTAAGAGCAACTCTTTGGCTAGCTTCATTTTCAAGGTGGGTAATGATAGATAATTGTTTTAAGCCAAATTCCTCAAAAGAAAGCTGACAAATTTTTCTAACAACCTCTGTCATAAATCCTTGCGACCAAGCATCTTTTCTCAAAAAATAGCCAAGCTCAGCTTCTTTTTTGATTTCATCTAACTTCTCAAATTTAATAGAACCAATCATTTGTTGATTTTTCTGGTCACAAATTGCCCACACTCCCAAAGGGGACTTCATAAAGTAATTGGCCAGTGCATATTGACTTTCTTCCAGACTTGCCTGCGTTGGGAAAATAAATTGAAGATTTTCTGGATTTGAAGCTATCTCGCGGAAGTCCTGACTATCACTAAAAAAGAAAGGACGCAAATACAAGCGATCCGTTTCAAAAAAAGAAAACATTGCTAATTTGGTCCAAACATTCATAAACACCTCTACGGTTTAATCCTCAACAAGTCTAATATCCGCTCCTAAATTACGTAATTTTTCGATAATATCAGAATAACCACGTAAGATAAACTCGATATTGGTAATTTCAGTTTTACCTTCAGCCATAAGCCCAGCAATGACTAGTGCAGCCCCAGCTCTTAAGTCAGTCGCTTTAACACTGGCCCCACGTAAATCACGTCCACCCGTGTACAAAATATGACCATTTGTTGTCGAAATATCCGCATCCATCTTTGCTAGTTCAAAAACATGATTTACACGTTTTTCGTAAATCGTATCGACAATTGTACCACGACCATTCGCTCTTAGTAAAAGAGGGGTAAGCGGTTGTTGCAAATCAGTTGCAAAGCCTGGGTAAGGAGCTGTCTTAATATTGATTGCTTTCAAATTAGACTGTTCCTCGACAAAAATGCTGTCTTCAGATACAGTCATTCTCACTCCCATTTCTTCCAACTTAGCAATAAACCCTTCCAGGTGTTCGTAAAGAACATTATTTATACGAATTCCTTTACCAACTGCAGCAGCTAAAGATATATATGTTCCAGCTTCAATGCGGTCTGGAATCACCTGATGACGTGTCCCATGTAATCTTTCAACACCATCAATAATGATGATATTAGTTCCTGCCCCACGGATATGGGCACCCATATTATTCAAGAGAGTAGCTACATCAATAATCTCAGGTTCACGGGCTGCATTTTCAATAATAGTACGACCATTTGCTTTAACTGCAGCAATCATCGTATTAATCGTTGCTCCCACACTAACCGTATCCATGTAAATACTTGCACCATGAAGTCCTGTATCTTTAGCAGATAACTTCATGTTATCTCCCTCGTAGCTAGCAGTGGCACCCATAGCTTCAAACGCCTTAAGGTGTAAGTCAATCGGACGAGGACCAAGATCACATCCTCCCGGTAGACCAACTGTCGCTTCACCAAAACGGCCTAAGAGGCTCCCATAAAAATAGTAAGATGCACGAAGACTGTTAATTTTACCATAAGGCATTGGAATATTTTGAACACCTCTTGGATCAATCTCCAAGACATCGTCATAACGCTTAACAGTAGCTCCCATCAATTCCATGATTTCGACAAGACTGGCTACATCCGAAATATCTGGAACACAATCCAAAGTCACCACATCATCAGCCAATATAATAGCTGGAATTAAGGCCACAACACTATTTTTAGCACCACTAATAGTAATTTCACCTTGCAGTGGTAATCCACCATTGATAACAATTTTTCTCATTCTAAGTTTTCAATACTCTTTCAAGATTTCTAATAAGGTCTTCAAAATAAAGTATATCATAAATTTATCCTTTTTTCCATCCTTTTCAATTTTATTGGATAAATCAGAGTTGACGAGTTAGTAACTGAATTACTAATACTCAATAAAAATCAAAGATCAAACTAGGAAACTAGCCGCAGGTTGCTCAAAACACTGTTTTGAGGTTGTAGATGGAACTGACGTAGTCAGTATCCTACACGTACGGCAAGGCGATATTGACGTGATTTGAAGAGATTTTCGAAGAGTATAATCTTTCTCGAATCGCTATTGCCCTTTTTTATCCTCTGAAACCGAGTAGGAGCTAAGACTAGATCTCTTATCTAAGTATCGGAATACGGCTGTTCAACTAAATTTTATCAAGAACTTCTCCCCCTTCTCTCAGTTCACAGAAGCGTTTTATACATACCGTCCCTATATTTCATGAACAAGACGTTTTCAGGCTAGCATCCTATCAGACAATCTATTTTAAAGATAACCGTGACTCAGGATCGCTTCTATCTGTCGTTTTCTCTTTATAGTGATAGACCTCACGGGATAAGTCGTACATCTTTCCTCGTGTATACAAGATATAAGGACGTTAAAAGGTTACAGTGAAAATAGAAAATCTTAGTACGAATTCAATTACTCTCGTGATTTACGCATATAGGTTACGACTACCTTTTTGGACTTTAGAGTTTGAGGCCCTCTTATCCGCTATATACGCCTTATTATCACGTTCCTGTTCGTAGAGCCACGATTTCGCTATCCCTTCTTCTGACAATTCTTATTTCCAGCGTCAGACTTAAAACGGTCTATCCCCAGACCATTTTAATCCGCTACCTCACGATAGTCAGGCTTGGGAATCGCTATTTGACTCGCCGAGAACTTTGACATCAGATATACTATAACAAATTGAAATAAGAATCAAACAATTTAATTTTGAAATTCAAATCAATTTATAACAATATTTTAGAAGATATGCTGTGCTATTCCAGATTCAGTTTGCTATACATGCCTGTCGTACCACAAAATCCGGTTCTATAATATTTGTAGTGGGTAAATCCCCTATAGATATTATGGAGCCTATTTTATTGTAGAAAAAAAGTCCCATATGACCTATAATGAAAAGCGACAAAACCATCATTAGAAAGATTCATATGGAACAATTACATTTTATCACAAAACTGCTCGATATTAAAGACCCAAACATCAAGATTCTAGATATCATCAATATGGATACCCACAAAGAAATTATCGCTAAGCTGGATTATGAGGCTCCATCTTGCCCTGATTGTGGAAGTCTAATGAAGAAATATGACTTTCAAAAACCGTCTAAGATCCCTTACCTCGAAACAACTGGTATGCCTTCTAGAATTCTCCTTAGAAAACGCCGTTTCAAGTGCTATCACTGTTCAAAAATGATGGTTGCTGAGACTCCCCTGGTAAAGAAAAATCACCAAATCCCTCGTATCATCAACCAAAAAATTGCTCAAAAGTTAATTGAAAAAATTTCTATGACTGATATTGCCCATCAGCTGGCCATTTCAACTTCAACTGTCATTCGCAAGCTCAATGACTTCCACTTTGAGTGTAATTTTAGAAATCTGCCTGAGATTATGTCTTGGGACGTTGAAACAGTCCGGGGAGTGACTGTTTCAATCGGGAGATGGAGATGAGCTTCATTGCGCAAGATTTTGATAATCTTAATATTATCACTGTTCTTGAAGGCAGAACACAAGCTGTCATCCGAAATCACTTTCTTCGCTACGATAGAGCCGTTCGTTGTCAAGTGAAAATCATTACGATGGATATGTTTAGTCCTTACTATGACTTGGCTAAACAGCTTCGCTTTCAAATTTCTAGGCTCAGGCTGAAACAGTCTCCCAGACTGTTTCACTCCCGAATGCTAAAATCGTTCTTGATCGCTTTCACATTGTACAACATCTTAGCCGTGCTATGAGTCGTGTGCGTGTCCAAATCATGAATCAGTTTCATCGAAAGTCTCATGAATACAAGGCTATCAAGCGCTACTGGAAGCTCATACAACAGGATAGCCGTAAACTGAGTGATAAGCGATTTTATCGTCCTACTTTTCGTATGCACTTAACCAATAAAGAGATTTTAAACAAGCTTTTGAGTTATTCGGAAGACTTGAAACACCACTATCAGCTCTATCAACTCTTGCTGTTTCACTTTCAGAATAAGGAACCAGAGAAATTTTTCGGACTTATTGAGGACAATCTTAAGCAGGTTCATCCTATTTTTCAGACTGTCTTTAAAACCTTCCTCAAAGATAAAGAAAAGCTTGTCAACACCCTTCAACTACACTATTCTAACGCCAAACTGGAAGCGACCAATAATCTCATCAAACTTATCAAGCGCAATGCCTTTGGTTTTCGAAACTTTGAAAACTTCAAAAAACGGATTTTCATCGCTCTGAACATCAAAAAAGAAAGGACAAAATTTGTCCTTTCTCAAGCTTAGCTTTTTTTCAACCCACTACAGTTGACAAAGAGCCGGGATTTTTTAGCTTCTTTACTGAGATGGATTTTCCTTTTTAGTTCGTGCCAATCTCAAGGCACGATTTGGATTGAGACGATTAAATAGTTCTTCCAATTTCTTTTCATTCCAAACGTCTGCGGCGGAAACAAAATTACCATCCGCATCTCGGAAAGATATCGGTTTATCTCCCATACCAGTCTCCTAGTCTACAAATTCAAACTCAAATTTACCAATGCGGACCAAATCCCCATCTTTAGCTCCACGCGCACGAAGGGCTTCATCAACCCCCATACCACGAAGCTGACGGGCAAATTTCATGACAGATTCATCACGATCAAAGTTGGTCATATTAAAGAGTTTCATGAGTTTTTCACCAGAAAGTACCCATGTCGCATCGTCATCACGACTAATTTCAAAGGCTTTTTCTTCTTCGTCAAATCCATAGTAAGCTTCTTCTTCCATATCGGACTCGTCGTAGAGCAAAAATTCTGGTGTCTTGTCTAACAATTCAGCTGTAGCATCTAAAAGTGTTGCCAGACCTTGCTTGGTCAATCCAGAAATTGGGAAGATAGCTGGTAACTCTTCAAATTCATCATAATTTTCAGACAATTTTTTCTTAAATTCTTCAAGATTTTCCTGACTCTCAGGCATATCCATCTTATTAGCTACAATAATCTGTGGACGCTCCATGAGGCGAAGATTGTAAGACTCCAGCTCTTTATTGATAGCTAGGTAATCCTCATATGGATCACGGCCTTCGCTAGCTGACATATCAATGATGTGAAGGATAACACGTGTACGCTCGATGTGACGGAGAAACTGAGTTCCCAAACCAACACCTTGACTAGCCCCTTCAATCAAACCTGGCAAGTCGGCTACTGCAAAGGATTCACCTGATTGGGTGCGAACCATACCTAAATTTGGTACAATAGTGGTAAAGTGGTAGGCACCAATTTTAGGCTTAGCTGAGGTAATAACACTTAAAAGTGTTGACTTCCCTACAGATGGGAATCCTACTAAACCGACATCTGCCAAGATTTTTAGTTCCAATTGTAACTCACGTTCCTGACCTGGTTCTCCATTTTCAGAGATTTCCGGTGCAGGATTTTTTGGTGTCGCGAAACGAATATTTCCACGTCCACCACGACCACCGTGGGCAACGATAAATTCTTGCCCATGTTCAATCAAATCTGTTAAAACCTTGCCAGTCTCCGCATCACGAACAGTCGTACCTTGTGGTACTCGAACTCTAAGGTCCTCAGCACCACGACCATGCATCCCTTTGGTCATCCCTTTTTCACCAGAATCAGCCTTGAAATGACGATTGTAGCGGAAATCCATCAAGGTACGTAGTCCTTCGTCTACAACGAAGACCACATTGCCTCCACGACCACCATCACCACCCCAAGGGCCTCCATTAGGGACATATTTTTCACGACGAAAGGCAACCATACCATCGCCACCATTACCAGCCTTGACCTTAATCTTAGCTGTATCTAAAAACATACTCATTATTTCTTCTCACTTTAAAAAAGGGCTGGGAAATCCCAGTCACTAAATTTTCTTGAATCTATTTTATAGATTACTGAGGGCACCAATTGCAGTTGCAAAAATTCCCAATAAACTTGCTACTAGCATGATAATCACGATAAACAAGGTTATTTTCTCAAACATAGTTTTTTTACGATTTCCATTATCTCCAAATGCCATTTTTCTCTCCTTCGTTACATTCTATTTTCTATTATCTTAGCATGAATTGAGCTAGTTTTCAATAGTCAGTTGCTACTGGTGCGATAATCCATAAAATAATGTAAGCTACAATTCCAGCTCCGTAACAGCAAGTAAGAACACCCCAAATGACTTGAACGATAGTCGGATCCATATCCAGATAATGGGCCACCCCAGCACAAACACCCGCAATCTTTTTATCACGACCGCTTCTCATTAATTGTTTTTTTCATAGCTGTTCCTCTTTCTATTCTTCATGGTCTTTCCAATAGTCTCTCATACTGATCAACTGTGTTTTTGAAGCCTTCAACATGCGTCTAGATCCTTTTACAGGTACAGCAACCACCTGTTGCTGAAGATACAAAACTGTCTTAAAGATACGCTGACTGACCGTATCATCTTTAGCCAAATCTTTCTGGAAGTTATTTGAAATAATGGCATCCAGATAAAACTCATGCACTCGTTTCCCAAAGTTCTCAGCTGAAATCTCATACAATTTCTCTGATAAGGTATGCTCGTTCATGTCTGGTGTTGCAATCAGGGCTTCCAAAATAGCACCAGCCAAATCATGTTCTCCATAGTACAAGGTTCCAAACATTTTATCACTGATGAGGTTGTTCAAATAAGGATTTCCGTGAGCAATGACAGGTGTTCCACTGGCTAAGCTTTCCAAGTAGGTCAAACCTTGCGTTTCGCTTGTCGATGCCGAAATGAAAAAATCCGCCGCTTTATAGTAAAGAGCCGTCTCACTAGGAGCAATCATCCCTGTAAAGATGACTGAGTCTTGAATCTCTAGGTTCTGGGCTTGCTCTTTGAGGTCATTCAGATAAGGGCCATCCCCAGCTACTACCAGTTTAACCTTGTCTTCCTCTTTCAGAACATCAGCAAAGGCTACTAAAACTGCTTGAATATTTTTTTCATAGGAGATTCTCGAAAGACTAAGCAACGTCTTTTCACCATCTTGAATCCCTAGTTTACTACGCAGTTCTTTCAAATTTTCCTGCTTGATTTCCGGACGCTCAAACTTGGCTAATTCAATCCCAGTAGGAATGACCCGTTTTTCAACCTTGACCTTATAATCAGATAGCAAGTCACGGACAATCTCACTAGGGCAAATAACCCCATCCACATCATGCAGGAAACCTCTAACCAGATACTTGACCATACTCGGTCGGATCAACATCCCCTTAGCAATATAATGGACATAGTCTTCATACTGGGTGTGATAGGTATGGATGACTGGAATTTTCAATTCACGCGCAATCCAAATCCCCAACAGGCCAAGAGAAAATTCTGTCTGAGTATGGATAATATCTAGCTGATACTGTTTAGCAATTTCAAGTGCCTTGCTAAAACCTCGGTAGGCAAAGCGACGATCCTTAAAAGCAAAGAAAGGAACACTTGGAATGCGGATAATTTGCCAATCTTCGTAGCGATTGACATCCTTATCTGTCGTCGTAAAGATAAAAACAGCATGTCCCTGCTTTTCAAGTTCTGTTTTCAAGGTTCGAATACTGGTCGCAACACCAGAAACCTGAGGAAAATAGGTATCTGTAAATAAACCAATTCGCATAGATTACCTCACTTTTTACTTTCTCCCTAAAGCGGCTTGTTTCTCATAAAAGTCCAACCAGATTTGTAACAGATGCTCTTCAGAATACTCTCTGGAAATATTCTTAGCCTTTTCTTTGAGATCTTTTAAGACAGCAGGATTTGCTTGATATTCCAAAATAGCCTCTTTCATCTCTTCTCTACCCGCTGTCGCCCGATAATTTCCCTCCAAAATCACCTTATAGAGATCTAAATCACGCAACATAATAGGAGCCTCACAACTCGCAGCTTCTAAAATAGTCATAGGAAAGAGCTCATTGTAACTAGGCAACAAGAAAAGATCCGCTAGAGCATACAATTCGCGCATCCGCTCTGGCGATACAATGCCTGGAAAAATCAAATTTTTAGGGGGATTTTCCATAATTTTCTTATAGTGTTCATAACCATCTGTCATACCACCAAAAGAGAAGCCACCAGCCCAGATAAAGGTAATCTGAGGCAATTCCTCAGCCAGACGGATAAAGTCATCAATCCCTTTACGTTTCTGAACTTGCCCAGCACCTACTACGATAAACTGATTGTCACTAAGACCAAGATCTGTGCGCAGTCTGACTACCTCTTCTTGTGGTAGAGGATGCCATTTTTCCTTGTTGACAAAGTTAGGAATATAGGTCACTTTTTCACGTGGAATACCAGCTGCTACCAAATCCTCAATAAACATAGGATTGACCACAACCAAGTGCTCCATCCGGTTGTAAAAAGAAAATACATAGCGTTTCACAATTCCCTTTAAGAAAAATGGAATTTTCAAACTTCCTTCAAGTGTAGCTGGCAAGAAATGCACATAGCCAATCTTTCTCCCTGAGCGTTTCTTTTGGAAGGTTGATAAATAATAGGGAAAATCAATCGTATGAAAGTGAGTCACATCTGCCTCGATTGGAAGATTTTCTGTAACAATCAATTGGTCCTTGGCAGCACGGTGAAGAAGACGAACTAATTCACGGTAAGCACCTGAAACTCCCTGTCCTGCTACTTTCTCACTTGAACTCAACATATTGATGCGTAATTTCTTTTTCTCCATAACTACTATTATATCATTTTCTTTGAATAAAATCAGCAAAAGAAAGGAGAGACTAGAGGAAAAGAGGGGAAATTTCCTCGCTTTTCCAACAGTCTCTCACATGCTTTTATATGTTTACTTAATGCCTAGGGCAATGCGGGCATAGCGACTCATTTTTTCAACTGTCCAGGCTGGATACCAGACTAATTTAACCTCAGTATCCGTTACTTCTGGAACCTCTATCATAGCATCATAAATCTGGTCTGTCAAAATGTCTGCTAAGGGACAACCCATAGTTGTCAAAGTCATGTCAATCTCTGTTTGCCCTGTGTCACCGTCAAAACGAATCTCATAGATCAAACCAAGATTGACAATATCGATTCCCAACTCAGGGTCGATGACTTCTTCCAAGGCTGTTAAAATCCGTGTTTTGATGTTTTCAATTTGCTCTTCTGTATAAGCCATATTTTCCTCACTCTTAGTCTTCAATAAAATCACGAAGCGGTTTGCTGCGGCTTGGTTGGCGTAGTTTTCTCAAAGCCTTTGCTTCAATCTGACGGATACGCTCACGAGTTACGTTAAAGACTTTCCCCACATCTTCAAGTGTGCGCATTTTTCCATCATCTAGTCCAAAACGTAGACGCAGAACATTTTCTTCACGGTCTGTAAGAGTATCTAAGATTTCATCCAATTGCTCACGCAAGACGATACGAGTCGTATAATCCACTGGATTTTCAATCACTTCATCTTCGATAAAGTCTCCAAGGTGGCTATCGTCCTCTTCACCGATAGGAGTTTCAAGAGATACTGGTTCTTGGGCAATCTTCAAGATTTCACGAACCTTATCAGGTGTCATATCCATTCGTTCAGCAATCTGTTCTGGTGTCGGATCTTGCCCCAATTCTTGAAGGAGATTCCGCTGTTCACGAACCAATTTATTGATAGTTTCAACCATGTGAACTGGGATACGGATGGTACGAGCTTGATCCGCAATAGCACGAGTGATAGCCTGACGAATCCACCAAGTTGCATAAGTTGAAAACTTGAACCCTTTAGAATAGTCAAACTTGTCAACCGCCTTCATCAAGCCCATATTTCCTTCTTGAATCAAGTCAAGGAACTGCATGCCACGACCGACATAGCGTTTGGCAATGGAAACAACCAAACGAAGATTGGCTTCCGCAAGACGTTGTTTAGCTTCGATATCGCCAGCTTCAACAGCCAGTGCCAACTCTTTCTCCTCTTCATTGGTCAAGAGAGGAACGACCCCTATTTCTTTCAAGTACATACGGACAGGGTCATTGACCTTAGCAGAAGTTGACCCAATCAAGTCCTCATCGCTGAGTTCTGGTTCTTCTTCATTGCTAAGAACACGCGCACTTGGATTTCCTTCGTTATCTGTGATAGAAATGCCTGCATCCTGAATCCGTTGCAAGAGATCTTCAATCCCATCAGCGTCCAAGGTAAAAGGAATAACCAGACTTGCATTGATTTCATCATCTGTTGCTGTCCCTTTTTGCTTATGATTACGGATAAATTCTGCTACCTGTACGTCAAATGTTGTTACTTCTTTTTGTTTTGTTGCCATTATTACTCCATTCTTCTCTTTTGGGAAATTAAACGTTCCAATTCTTCTAGGGCTGTATCTGTATCTCCTACATGGCTAGCTTCCTGCACCTTCTTTTTGATTCTCATATTGTCCTGATTCAAGAGAGCCTTGTTTCGAGTCATCTCTACTTCACTAAGTTCCTGCGGCGATATCTCAGCAGGCAAATCCTGAGCTAAAACTTGGTACCAAGCTCTTTCAACTTCCTCTGTCTGCTCTGCTAAAACTTCTGGAGGAAGATTTCCATACTGGCCAAGCAAGTCATATAAGACCTGAAATTCAGGTGTAGCAAATGCAAAGTCTTCTCGCAAACGGTAATCGTTCAAAACAAGAGGGGATTCCATCATCCGATAGAGTAGATGGGCTTCTGCCCTCATAATAGCCGATAACTGCTTGGTGATAGGCATGGTGATTGGCGTCGGTCTGGAAATTCCTTCCATGCGATTCTGCCTTTGCACCTGACGACTCTCATTAACAATCTGCTCAATCTGGGCATAATCAAAGGACGCCAGACTGTCAGCTAAAATATGAATATAGCTGTTTTGAGCAGCGATGGACTTTTCTTGAACAATCAAGGGAGCTATTTTTTCAATAAACTCAATCTGAGCCTGCAGATTTTCACTGTTTTCAGGTTTGTACTGATGAATGTAGAACTCAATCGGACTAATACGAGTTTTCGTTAATAGATAGGCCAAGTCTTCTGGACCATTTTTTTGTAGATACTCATCAGGATCCAAGTTATCAGGCATGCTAACGATTTGCACAGGCATATCACCAATTTCATCCAATGCTTTCAATATCGCGGCTTGCCCAGCCTTATCTCCATCGTAAACAAGAACCAATTTCTTGGTTAACCTTTTCAGATGCTCAACATGCTCTCGACTCAAGGCCGTTCCCATCGACGCCACAGCATTTTCGATTCCAGCCTGATAGGCTGCAATAACATCCATGAATCCTTCCATCAGGTAAATCTCACTAGTTTTTCCAGAAGATTTTTTTGCCCTATCCATATGATATAATTCGTAACTTTTGTTAAAAATTGCAGTCGATCGGCTGTTTTTATACTTAGAAGTTTGTGAATCTGTTTTTTGCCAGATACGACCTGAGAAGGCAATGACCTTTCCTTGGTCATTTGTCAGGGGAAACATAATGCGATTGTGAAAGGTGTCTACAAATTGATTGGCATCCGAGAGATAAAACAGGCCTGAATCCAGTAAATCTTCTTCACGATACTGATCAGACAAACGTTGATAGAGATAGTTTCGTTCTGGAGGTGCTAAACCAATCCAAAAATGTTTAAGCACTTCATCTGTCAAACCCCGCTGATAAAGGTAATTTCTGGCCTCTTCGCCCATAGTCGTTGTCATGAGAATAGCATGGTAAAATTTAGCCGCATCTTCGTGCATATCATAAAGAGCTTGGTGAGGCGAGGCTGGCTTCTGTTCACTATAAAGCGGTTTTTCAACCTCAATCCCGACACGCTGACCTAAGATTTGGACAGCCTCCATAAAGGTAACCCCTTGGTACTCCTCGATGAATTTAAAGACATCACCTGAGCGACCACAACCAAAACAGTGGTAAAACTGCTTGTCCTCTACAACGTTGAAAGAAGGTGTTTTTTCACCATGAAAAGGACAGAGCCCTAGATAGTTCCGTCCTGCCTTTTGTAAAGAAATCACATCTCCTATGACTTCCACAATGTTGGCATTGTTTTTGATTTCTTCAATGACTTGTTTGTCAACCATACACAATACCTCCATGTTATCATAGTTTACTTTATATAGTATACTTTATTTCAGAAAAAAAGTAAACCATTTCACTCATTTTCCCTACTTTATTCAAAGAGTTGATAATAATCAGAGATTTTCATTTTTGCTTTTTCTTCTTGGTTTAAATCTTGGATAATCCGTCCTTCTTTCATGACAATCAAGCGATTGCCGTATTTGAGAGCATCTTCCATATGATGAGTAATCATAAGGGCTGTTAGCTGATCTTTCTTAACAAATTCATCTGTCAATTCCATCAAAGCAACACTAGTCTTTGGATCCAGGGCAGCAGTATGCTCATCTAACAGGAGTAATTCAGGTCGCTTCAAGGTTGCCATCAAGAGACTCAAAGCCTGTCTTTGTCCACCTGATAAGAACTCAATCGGTGTATTCAAGTGTTTCTCAAGACCATTTCCTACTTTTTCAATGGTTGCCTGAAATTCATCCTTATAGCTAGTCAAGCGTCTTGGTAACAATCCACGCTTTTCACCACGAAACTTGGCGATTAAAAGATTTTCAGCGACCGTCATACGGGGAGCTGTCCCCATCTTTGGATCTTGGAAGACACGAGACAGGTACTTGGCACGCTTCTCGGGTGAAAACTTAGTGAGATCTTCACCTAAAATACGGATAGTTCCACTAGTTAGTGATAAGGTCCCTGCTATAGTGTTAAAGAGAGTTGATTTTCCAGCACCATTTCCGCCCAAAATCGTGATAAAGTCCCGTTCAAAAATTTCTAAGGAAACATCATTTAAAATAATCTTTTCTTCATCAAAGCCATTTTTAACGATTTTGGTTGCATTTTTTAATTCTACAATTGCTGTCATTTGCTTAACTTGGCTCCTTTCAAGATTGTTTGCTTAAATGTTGGAATCATGAGGCAGACTGCTAAAATCAAGGCACTGTATAAACGAAGGTAACTTGTATTAAAGCCAAGTGCGATAACTGCCCACACTAAAAATTGATAAGCGATAGAACCTACAACGATAGTAACCAAACGCTCTGCCAAGCTCAAACTCTTGAAAATAACTTCTCCAATAATCAAACTTGCAAGCCCCACAACGATAACCCCGATCCCTCGAGACACATCGGCATAGCCTTCTTGCTGAGCAATGAGGGCACCTGCAAGGGCAATCACACCATTTGATAAGACCAAGCCCATGAGCTCCATGCGTCCAGTATGAATCCCGAAACTTCTAGCCATATCAGGATTATCCCCTGTAGCAATATAGGCTTGTCCGAGTTTAGTGTCCAAGAAAAAGAGCATGAGAGCAATAACAATACTCACAAAGATGAGACCTGTCAAGAGTTGATTCAAATCCGAATCAAAAGGCAAAACATCCTGAATTTGCTTGGTTCCAAGCAGGCCTAAATTCGCACGTCCCATAATCAAGAGCATGATTGAGTGACAAGAAGTCATCACCAAAATCCCTGAGAGCAAGGTTGGGATCTTCCCTTTTGTATAAAGAAGGCCTGCTGCCATTCCAGCCAAACAACCTGCTCCTACAGCAACAAGTGTCGCTAAAAATGGGTTCACGCCTTTGGTTATCAAAGTGACAGCAACAGCTCCCCCAAGAGGGAAGGAACCTTCTGTCGTCATATCTGGAAAGTTTAAAATCCTAAATGTCATAAAGATTCCCAGACCTAGAATAGCCCAGACAAATCCTTGAGAAATAATGGAAACAATCATATTTTATTTAATCCTTTCTATATTCATCTTTTTAAAAAATGGGAAGAGTCTCCTCCTCCCTACCTTATTTATTCGATGACTTGTCCTGCTTCTTTGAGAACAGACTCAGGAATAGTAATACCTAGTTCTTGTGCTATTTTTTTATTGATGACTGACTTACCAGTTGAAAAGACATTGACTGGGGTATCGGCTGGTTTTGCACCTTTCAAGACTTGCACAATCATTTTACCTGTTGCCACACCAAGGTCATGTTGGTCAATTACAACTGATGCCAAACCACCTACTTCTACCATAGCTGTCGCACTGGGATAAATTGGTTTCTTAGAACTTTGATTGCTAGAGACAACCGTTGGAAATCCTGATGCAATGGTGTTATCAATTGGAACCCAAATAGCATCTACCTTGCTAGTCATAACAGTGACAGTTGAGGCAATTTCATTTGTTGAAGGAACTGCAAATGTTTCCACTGTCAGACCTGCTTTTTCAGCATAAGCCTTAAATTCTTCGACCTGTGTTTTTGAATTGTCTTCGCTACTTGAGTAAAGAGCTCCGATTGTTTTCACATTCGGTGTCAGAGCCTTGATGAGTTCAACTTGTTGTTGAGCTGGATTGTGGTCAGATACCCCTGTAACGTTGCCACCTGGTTTTTTCAAATCTTTAACCAAGTTAGCACCAATTGGGTCTGTAATAGCGGCCATGATAACCGGTAAGTCTTTTGTTGCACTAGCCAACCCTTGGGCTGCTGGTGTTGCGATACCAACCACAAGGTCATTCCCATTTGCAACCAATTGTTTACTCATTGTCGCAACCTTACTTTGGTCACCTTCTGAGTTCATAAAATCAATTTTAACTTGATCATCTTTATATCCTTCTTCTGCAAGTCCATCTTGGATCCCTTTATAAATCAAATCAAGGGATGGATGGCTCACAAATTGAAGCACACCAATCTTGGTTATTTTCTTCTCATCCTTATTATTCTGAGCTTCTGATTTATTCATTGAAGAATAAATCAAGCTTCCTGCTACTAAGACTGCTAATGCAGCAATAATTCCAATTAAACGTTTATTTTTCATTCTGTTTCTCCTTTTTATTTCCTTTAACATATTTCACTTATCTAAACAAGCGACGCCATCGTTTTCTTTCCATACTAACCTCCATCAAAAAAATCCTCACACAAAAAACTTGTGTGAGGACGTCGATGCGCGGTACCACCTCAATTATAGGGAATTTCCCTATCGCTCAGTCTCGCAATAACGAGATGCACTGTAAGGTGTGCTTACCGAATTTTTATAATTTCAAATTCTAAATAGCATTCAGCCCAATTTTCATCATCGCCACTTATCTGTTTTCAGCTACCACAGACTCTCTAAAAAGTTTGTATGATTACTTTTCTGAATGGTTAAATTATATCATTTTTAAATTACTTGTCAATAGTCTATTAGAATTTTTTTGATATTCACTTTTAGTATTCACTCTTGAAAATTATCAACCTGAATTACGCAATCCTGTCGCAATTCCGTTGATGGTGATATGAATCAATCGTTCTTGATCACTGGACAATTCTCCACGACGTTGGCGTTTAATCAACTCTAACTGAATATAGTTGAGAATATTAAAGTAAGGCATACGGTAATCCAGACTAGCTTTTAGATATGGATTGTCAGCTAAGAGTTCGTCATGTCCTTCAATAGCCAAGATAACGTTCTTAGTAACTTGCCATTCATTTAAAATAGTCTCATAGATGGCCTTAACTTGCTCGTCTTCACAAAGTTTAGCATATTCAAAAGCAATATTCATATTTGATTTTGACAAAACCATATCAACATTTGAAAGAAGCGATTGGAAGAAAGGCCAATTTTGGTACATATCTCGTAAGATAGCAATATTCTCTGGATTTTTATTGATAAATTCCTTGAAGCTTGAACCAACCCCGTACCATCCAGGGAACATAACACGACTCTGTGACCATGAGAATACCCAAGGGATGGCACGCAAACCACCGATTTCAGTAATAGTCTTACGAGCGGCTGGACGAGAACCAATATTAAAACTTGAAATAGCCTTGATTGGACTTGACTCGAAGAAATAATCATAGAAATGCTCATTACCAAAGACCAAATCACGGTAGATATCGTAACTACGGTCCACTACTTGATCCATAATGGCTTCATAACGATTTGGGGTATTGGTATCGCTCTTCTTCTGAGTAATCATACGGTTAATAGCTGCCGATACTAGCATTTCAAGGTTATAGTAAGCGGCGTCTTTGTTACCGTATTTATTCCCAATTACTTCACCCTGCTCCGTCAAGCGGATACGATCCTTGATAGACTTGAGCGGTTGAGATGTAATGGCTTCATAGGTTGGCCCACCACCACGACCGACAGTACCACCACGACCATGGAAGAAGGTAACCTTAACGCCAAATTCATCTCCAATAGCAGTCAATTGTTGTTGAGCCTTGTAGAGGGTCCAACATGATGACAAGTAACCGCCATCTTTATTACTGTCAGAGTAGCCAAGCATGATTTCTTGGTAGTTATTTCGTGAGTCAATCCATTTTTTGGCAAGGCTAAGAGAAAGATATTTTCTCATTGTTTCCTCTGAATGATCCAAGTCTTCAATTGTTTCAAAAAGGGGAACAATCTGAACACGCGCCCTTTCCGTATCCACCAGTCCTACTTCTTTTAACAGAATAGCTAATTCTAGCATATCAGAAAGGCTGGTTGCATGTGAAATGATGGTCTGACGGATGACATCATCTCCCAACTTATCTTTCAAAACACGAGCCGTCTTAAAAATAGCTAATTCTTTTGCTAATAATTCTGATTTTTCTGCGTGAGTCGCAGAAAGAATTCGGGGATCTTCTTCTAATTCTTTCAAGAGAAGGTCACACTTTTCTTCTTCGCTCAACTCGCTATAACGAGAATGAATTCCTGCTGATTTCAAGAGTTCTGCCACACAGGCTTCATAGACGCTAGAGTCTTGTCGCATATCAATTGATGCTAAGTAAAAACCAAATATCTCTACTGCCTGCAATAATTCCACAAAATCACCTGAAATCAAGGACTCGCCCTTATTTTCTAGTAGAGAATCTCGAATGGCAATCAAATCCTTGTAGAAATCATTGGCGGTTTCATAACGAGTCCCAACTTCTTCATCCTCAATCAGATAGGTTTTAGTTGCCTGAATTTTTGATTGAATATCAAACAAGGCACGACGGTAAAGCTCTTTTTCGCGGTAAATCGAGTTATCCTTGGATTGACGAGCCATTTCTCTGACTTGCTTGCTGACGTTGACAATGCTAGTTGAAAGAGAAAATTCACGATAAAGTTGGTAAATCTTTTTATCATAGTAGTTCATGATGACTTCACACTGAGTGAGTGCAGACTGCTTCAAGGTCTTTGCTGTAACAAATGGATTTCCATCACGGTCACCACCTATCCACATACCCATGGTGATTGGTTTAGCCTGTTTTAAATTCAGACCATGCGCTTGCGCTAAGCGCTTATACTCCGTCGTCAAATGAGGTACAGCTTTCAAAAAGGAGCTGTTATAATATTCCATAGCATTCGTGATTTCGTTAGTCACTTTTAATTTTTTCTCACGAATCATGTCTGTCTGCATGATAATTTCGATGTAACGACGCAAATCATTGTACCATTTATCTTTATTGATCAACCCCAACTTAACATCACGGTATTTACGCAAAAGACTATGAATATGATTTGTTAAATCCAACATACTTTTGCGTTGCACTTGTGTTGGATGGGCTGTCAAAACAGGGACAACATTCAAGTGTTCTAGGATCTCAACGGCATTTTCCTTTTCTGCTACCAATTTAATCGTTGTAGATAATTTACCTAAATAGTCCTGATCAATATTATTTTGATGATTGATTTCATAAGCTAAATCCACATCCTCTGAAATATTAATCAAAAGAGGTAAGATAGAGAAATAGCGTGAAATATAGACCATTTCATCATTTGATAAGCTAGTCACTAGACGGTTTAGACCTTGATAATCTTCCTGCGTTGATAATTCTTTCAACTGTATTATTTTTTCAAAGGTCTCTGGGGCAAGCATATTTTTAGTAATATCTTCCAGTAATTCTGTTAGAATCAAGACTTCTTCTTGCACAACACTTTTATTACTATAATTTTCTAATTTTTGAAGAGACATAAACTATCCTTTCTTTATCCTACTTCAACAGAAGGTTCATTGGTTGATTTTCCAATTCTCGGTACAACTTAGCGCGTTTTTCACTGGCATCAATATTTAAGACAAAGGCTACTGCCACTGATAAGACTAGAAGACTATTTCCACCCTGGGATAAGAAAGGGAAAGTCACTCCTGTAGATGGAATCAAGCCCGAAATCCCTCCGATATTGACAAATACCTGAACCAACATCATCCCTCCGACACCGAGTGCAACCATGGCATTGAAAGGATTCTCCGCTCGGATACCGACCAAGATAATCCGCAAAATCATGAAAAACAAGAGAGCTAAAATAAGACTGGCACCAACAAAGCCAAATTCTTCAATCACGATAGAAAAGACAAAGTCTGTATGAGCTTCTGGCAAATAACCTCGTTTTTCAATCGAGTTTCCAAGACCTAGACCAAACCAACCACCATTGACCATGGCAAAATAAGAATTAGCTAACTGGTGACCTGCATCAGCACGATCGGCAAAAGGATTAAAAAAGGCACTAAAGCGCTTGGCTACATAGCCAAATACTGGAATTTTTGAAAAGGTCTCAACACCGATTAGGCTGATAGTGGTCAAGACAAAGACAGAAGTGGCAGATACGAGCGCCAGAATGGTTGAAAACCAGCGATAAGCGATTCCACTAACTGTATACATAATCAAGGAAACCAAGACTAAAATAGTCGCATTTCCTAAATCAGGGAAAATTCCCAAACTTCCAATCAGAACTAGGAGAACGAATCGCCAATCATTAAAAGCACGGGGAAGCCATTGATTTTGAGTCAAAACTTGAAAATCATAAGTAGCTATTTCTTCTTGCTGTTTGGAGAATCGGTGAGCTAAATACCAAATAATAATGATTTTTAAGTACTCAGCTGGCTGAATAGTTACTCCTGCAACCGAAATCCAACCGTATGCCCCGTTTACTGAAATACCAATAAAACGAGCCAAGAACAATAAAAGCATTTCTATTAATATAACTAAAATGATTAGTCGCTCATTTCTCAAAAAATCTAGTCTCAATTTATAAATTAAGGCAATCAGTATCAAACTAACAATCCAAAAGATTCCTTGGTTTCGAACCAACTGCAAGGCGCTCTTGCCTTCTTCAATTAAAATAGCACTGGTGGTCGAATAGACCACAATCAAGCCCAAAATAGATAAAAGCAAGTAGGGAATCAAGATGGAATAATTTAATAAGTGCCTCTTACTAATCTTCATAGTATCACCACTCTACTAGGATACAGACAAATCTGTTCCAAATTCCGTTTTATTTTCTAGTTTTGATTGCTATTATACCATTTTTTCAGAAAGAAAAAAACTCTTACCTTACAATCCTTCGAATTTTACTGTTTTTACAGAATTAAGGCAGAATTTGAAATCGTAAAACCATTTTGAATAAGAGTTGCTTCAACCCATTGACTCCGACGGATTAAGTTGCTTTCGTGAATGCCAAAATCAGCCGCAATTTGTTCATAAGTGCTCTATTCTCGCATGTATTGAATAGTTACCATAAGGAGATCGTCTAGGCTTAATTTGCTTTTTCGTCCACCTTTTGCGCGTTTACGTTGATAAGCTGTTTTTAACACAGCTAACATCTCTTCAAAAGTCGTGCGCTGAACACCTACAAGGATCTTGAAACGGCTATCGCTTAATTGTTTACTTGCTTCATCATCCATAGTTTTATTGTATTGTATTTTTGTTTCGCAGGAAGTCTATTATTCCTTTCGTTCCAAGGTTTTTACGCTTTTAGCAACAAGCTTACACACTGAGCGTTTCGGACTTACCATATCATTTCGTTGGAGATTTTATCATCAATTTTTAGATTAAAAAAATTTCCCAATCTTCACAAACTTCTGTAGCAGGAATTGTATGAATCTTTCTAAGTATCTTTCCTGCTTCTACACCATATGTGTATTGTTGGTTTTCTGAATAAGCTAAAATGCTATCTATTGCATCTCTTCCGTCTATCCATTCGTGTAAAGAATGTACTTCGTCATCGCAGAGTTCAATGCTAATTGGTTTACACATCGGAACTCCAAGAGAAGCTACTTTCTCCATCATATCAAATTCAAATTTTTTTATAATCTAACTTCGACTTATCAGAAACACGCAAGAAATATTTTTACTGATTTTGATCTGTCACACAATATTTTTTATCATCTGACCAGCCCTTATTTATGGCTATCTTACTACTAAAATCCATCAAGCACACTCCGATTCACTTTACAACACTTTTTGCAGTTTTCACTAGTAACCTATCCAGTTCGTCTACACTTTTATTTCCTAGATCCATTTTTACATTATGAAAGTTAGTCAATTTTCTCTATGATGTTTCCAAGTTTATCCAATACAAGACAAGAATGATCATTTAGTGGAATTATGGGAACATTAACGAGTTCTTCAGCTCTATCCTTATTTGCTTTATCATTCCAGGAATCATAATGGACACTAATTAAAAACTGACTAAAGAGTCCTAATCCATTTTTTATCTTTATCTGATGATCTGAATTATCATTAGGTGAGACATAGACTTTTTCTCCTAATAGTAGGGCTCCTGCAGAAAATCCTATAATTTTTGCCTCTTTATTAAGCATATGATCGATATAACTTTTGAACTCCTGATTAACATAAGTTAGCAATATATTTTTCCGTATTTCCACCACCGATGATAATTATGTCAGCATCTAGATAGCTATCAAGATCAATCTGCTCAGTGTCCAGGAGCAAGTAATCAATGTTTAGATTAGGAAATTGACTTTGAAAAACTTCCGTGTACTTTTTCATGTACGGTTCCCAATTTTCTCGAAAAACTGTAAAAATGATAATTCTTTTAATCTTGGTTGATAATACAATTTTATCAACAATACTATATTTCTTCATTGGGGGATTCCCACCCATCAAAAAAATTTGTTCTTTCAAGTTAACACACTTTCTAAAGATACATAAAGTTTAAACAAGTTTATTCACGTTTCTAAATTATAATTTTTTCTTAAAATGAATAATTCTATTTGCCTCCTGAAATCCAATATTGAGATGAAATCTTATAGAATCCGTATTCGTTAAAGTACAGTCACTTGCAAATTCCTTACATCCTTTATTTTTCGCCCATTCCTCACATTTTGTACAGAGATTTTTAGCAATATCCTTTAAACGATATTCCTCGTCAACAATAATCCCTTCTAAGAATCCAACAGGACTATATTTACAACCTTCAACATAATCAAATCTGAGTGAACATAGTGCTAGACCTACAATTGTGTCACCTTCAACTTCAGTAAAGATTGCAGTATTTTTGCCATTCGTATATTTTTTTACTTCATCAATAGCTTCTTTATCGGTCAATTGGGGCCATAATTGTTTCATTAGTTTAGCCGTTTTTATAAAATCTTTTGTTATTCCATCCATATTGATGTTCCTCCGCAAATTACAAGTAAATGTTTCGAATCATGCTGATACTTTGTTACTCATTGATTGATACCAATTTTATACTGCTTTCAAAAGGCTCATATGTTTTATACTTAATTACTTCGTCTTTAAAATTAAATAAAGGTGTATCCGGCTTAGCATTCCATAAAATAATCAACCACATTATAACATTATAAAGCTGCTTTGCAGTTTCATTCCACTTTTCAGGTTGTAAATTTCCACTCCCTGTATTGTCATATTCTTGTCTATTATTTACATGAGAATCACCTACAAGCGGATTAAAAAGAGGTAGCCCTTTGTGATTAATTAGTTCTAAAAAATCCCTTGCCGCACCCATGCAACACTGAATAACTTCCTTCTTGCCATCAATTTTACTCTCAGCGATAAATACATAATATTCATCTTCAATAGTTGCTCCTGCATCACTATGTTTTTGTTGATTTGCTAACAGCTTAATATGTGCTTTAGGCTAAACTTCAAAATCTCTAACAATTCTTTGTCTTGTTTCATGTCCTCTACAATTCATTTAAGTTCTCCTTTACAAGTTTAGTAACTAGCCTTATTATACTATATAAGATATGAAATGTACCATAATCTTCATCAACTAGTTTTTAGAAAATCACAAATCCATCTGGAGAGATGACAAGCTGATTCTCCAATTCTTGGCAATTGCTTGCTAGTGCTACTGCTTCTTTCTCTAAAAGATAATCTTCTGTTGATTGGTTGAATATTGCTTTGAGGATCCGTCCTTCGTATTTCCATTCCAGAGCTACTAGATCAGATTTGATTTCTTGAAGGCTATACTTGCCATGCGAAATGATTACTGACGCGTATTTCCGAATCTTAATCAGCCTCTTCATAAAGTTCAGCATATCATTGTCACTTGATACACGTTCCCAAGGCATACAACGACGACAATCTGGATCTGGTCCTCCAGTCAAGGCTAGCTCGGTTCCGTAATAAATGCACGGTGTTCCTTTTTGTAAAAAGAGAAAGGCTAAGGCTGATTTAACCAGTTGAACATCTTCATTGGCCGTCCACAGGATTCGCTCTGTATCATGTGAATCCAAGAGATTAAACATGACCTCTGAAATCTGCTGCTTGTAATACATAGACTCTCCATTGATTTCATCGATGAACTGGTCTGTCTTCTTAATTCCTCGTAAGAAATAGTCCTTGATACTATCAGATAAAGGATAATTCATGACGGCATGGAACTCATCTCCATTTAGCCAAGGCTGAGATGTATGCCAGACTTCTCCTAGGATATAAAGATCAGGATTTTTAGCTAAAACTGCCTTACGAAAATCCTTCCAGAACTGATGGTCAATCTCATTAGCCACATCCAAACGCCAAGCATCGATATTAAACTCTTCAATCCAATAAGTCGCAACCTTTAAAAGATAATTCTTGACCTCTGGATTGGCTGTATTTAGCTTAGGCATATAGTCCTCGAAACCAAAAACATGATAGGGTAAGTCTCTCTTATTAACTAGCTTTTCAGTTGTCACTGGGAATTGTTGAATATGGAACCAATCCTTATAAGCAGACTGTTCACCATTTTTGACGACATTTTTCCATTGAAGAGATTGCGAACCAATATGATTAAATACCGCATCCAGCATGACTTTCATGCCACGATGATGCGCTTGATCCACCAGTTCCCGAAAGGTCTCCTTGTCTCCAAAATGACGGTCAATTTCAAAGTAATCTGTCGTATTGTACTTGTGATTGCTTGTAGATTCAAAGATGGGACAAAGATATAGTCCAGTAATACCCAAGTCTTGCAAGTAATCCATATGATCAATAATCCCCTGTAAATCACCACCAAAGAAATCATCGCTCTTAGGTGTGACAGATGAATCCCAGTCTAAAGTCCCTTCTGGGTTTAATAGAGCATTGCCATTGGCAAATCTTTCAGGAAATATCTGATACCATACCGTATTTGAAACCCAGTCAGGAACCTTGCAGGCATCAATCTCATGAAGATAAGGCAACTTAAATCCATTCCCAATTGCATGAAGATTTTCTAGAGAATTTTCCACACACCCTTTATCGCCATACAAAATATTTTGACCTTCTGTATCTCTGAGCTCAAAAAGATACTGGATACGTGCAAAGTCAACTGACACTTCAACCTGCCAATGGTCAAATAAGGTACCAGAAGTTATCTTGACCATTTCTTTTGTATCCTGATAAAACTCCTCCATAAAGATAAAAGGGTCCCCATAGTGCAAGTTGATGCTTTCAATGTCCCCTTTCTTAGTTCGAATTCGAATATGGAGTTTCTTATCCTTATAAAGATAGGCATACTCCGACTCAGTCCTATGGTAAATAGCACTCAATTCCATCAATTTATCTCCTAAAGTATTCATTCAAATTTTACGCAAACGTTTTCAAACTCAATGAATCCAGTATACTATTTTTGTGAACTATTTGCAAGGAATGTCCGTTGTTAAAGGAACTATCTTTTAAAGTATACAAAAAGCCTTAAAAAAGGCTTTCTCTATATACTAATCCTCTTTCGGTTTTGAAAATACTTCTACTCGCTGAGCTAGGACTTTGATTTCTACAGGTAGGTTATCTGATTTATCTCCGTCAACATCTGACTCCAATTCACTATCTGAAGAGATTTTAATATTACGCGCTTTGATATACTCGATATTATCATTTGCGATAACATCCCCTTTTAATAAATCAGGAATGACGGATAATTTGGAGAATATAGAGGCATCTTTCAGAATCAAAATGTTGGCATAGCCGTCCTTGTTTTCTTCAAAGATTTTCTTATCAGCGAAGTAATTTGTCAAAAGGACCAAAACATGGCTAGCTTCACCAACATAATTTCCATTTTCTGTCTCAACCTTAATGTTAAAGACCTGATCTGTCATGACAGACTTCATAGTATTTACAGCATAGGCTAAAATACCTTGTTTTGTTTTGTCCTCTATTTCAACATTGTGAATCGCCTCAGGCAGAGAACCGATACTAAAGATATAACCAAAATAGTTGTCATTTGCTTTACCGATATCAATCTTATTGGTTAAATCAAAATCCAGTTCGTCAATTGCGCCATCGATGTCTTGATTGATTTCCAAAAGTTTTGTAATGAGGTTACCCGTACCGCCTGGGATAATCCCTAACTTAGGAATGTAGTCTCTCTCATCAATACCTGAAATGACTTCATTGACAGTCCCATCTCCACCAAACACAACCACTGCATCATACTGCTCACGAGAAGCTTCTTCAGCAAAATGTGTTGCATCCAGCGCTTTTTCGGTAATTTTGGTTTCAACATATTCAAAGTATTCTTTTGCTTTATTCTCCAGCTTTTCTTTGTAATCCAAAGCCTTCTCGCCACCAGAAGTAGGGTTGATAATTACCATTGCTTTTTTCATTGATTTTATCCTTAATTTTAAATAGAAATGTTTACATTTCGTCGTATGCAAGTAAATGTAATCCTATTATACAATGAAAATACAGAAAAGAGAAATCTGACGTACTGGAGATTAATACACTTTTATTCTATTTTCCCATCGCCTAACTACATCCTTTAAGGGTTCATCCAAGTAAGAATAGGCCTTATCCTTGATCCAATCAGGAATACCGTAAGCTGCCTCTGCTATGCTACAAGTGATTGCTGCGAGAGTATCACTGTCGCCACCAAGTGAGATGGCATTTCTTATCGCATCTTCGAAGTCTCTACTTTCAAGAAAGGCGATAATGGCTTGAGGGACAGTTTCCTGACATGTTTCGTTAAAACGATAGTTAGGACGGATTTCATCTAAAGTTTGAGATAGATTGTAATCGTATTCTTTTTCTATATAATCCTTAATTCGTCTTTTACACTCTATAGGATTGTCGTTAATTGATTACTCGTACTCTCTACAATAACCACCAAATTAAAAACGACATAGAAAGATAGCATCAGCTGTAGCCATAGCGCCTTTGACACCTTCTGGATGATTATGAGTTACCTCTGCAGAAAGACTCGTAAGTCCTCTAGATGATGGCCATATACCAGTTTTCGCATAAAAACCACAGTCCATGATCCAAGCACATGGAGAAATACGCATAGCTGATCCATTCCCAAAGCTATTATAAGGCTCACGGTTATCGCTGTTTAGCCATGCATTAAACCGAGCACCGTAATCAGCATTCGGATACATTCTGCCATATTTCTTCATCGCGTCAATGAAGTCGTCTTTTTGTCCACCATTCATAATTGCTTCTGCAACAGCACAGGTCATAACCGTGTCATCTGTAAAAAAGCAGTCCTTCCGAAATAAAGGAAAGTCCTTTGTTTTGATATTGTTCCATTCGTAAACAGAACCGACAATATCTCCAATAATTGCTCCAAGCATCAGATTCCTCCTTGTTCATTTTGATGCTTTTTATATTGGTTATATACCATATTTATTTTAGAAAACAACATCCTGTTGGATTTTAAAAATTTCATTTTTTTCAAAATAGGGTTTTACCATTTCTTTCCACCTAGCTCTATGAAAATTGATTGATTTTAAAGGAGATAGGCCATAATTTCCCAATGCATAACCATCATTTACTTCAACAACAAGTGTTCTGCCATCGCGAGTAACACCGATATCTAGTCCATAAGCTATTGGCGCATCTTTCCAACATGATATCGCTTCATCAATTACACTTGCATCAAATTGTGCATGATAATCACCTGTATAGGGTCGAACATCTAATACGCGACCATCTAACACAAAACAACGCCATTCAGCTATGAATTCTACAACCTCACTAATCCATATAGGATAGTCGAAAGGTAGACCAATACCTATTAAATCATGGGTTCCATTAACAACTCTTCCAGTAAAGACTTTTGAACCAGCTTTAGGCTTAATAAATTTTCCCCAATTATCAGGTATATTCACAATCTCTCCTAAAATACCAGCATAAATCTTTTGACCATAAAACTCTTTAAGCTCAATAGGATAGTCATGAACCGGAACGTTTAAGCCCATCATTTTTAGTAATGCTCTAGTCTCCATTATATAATCTACAACTATATCTTCACTTGTTAACTCTTTTATTTCAGAAAAAGATTGATATAAAACAGCTTCTTCTCCTTGTAAGTAGGCACCTACTTGAGCATTGTATTTATTAATTGAAACCTCACTTGGTAATTTACTTTGTCTAATATAAACAACCATTTCATCACTCCTATATCACTAGTGTTACACCAATTTGTAAAAAATAATAGCAATTTTGCTCTTATTTTTTTGAGTAAATAGCCCCCATAATATCATCGAAATAATCAACGGTATTTAGGAGTAATTCAATAACCTGGGACTTTGTTAGTCGCATTCCCCTTCTATCTCTAGCATCTTCTACTAAATTTTCAAGTTTCTCTAGATTTTTATCATCCAAGCTAATCATTATTCTATTTTTATCGGTTGCCATTTTCATCACCTCAAGTTAATTCTATCACAGGTGTAACACTTGTGTCAACTGGCTTTTATAATACATTAGTTTAAAAGTGGAGAGGATTTTTAACACAGTAACTTTAAATCTTTGGTATTAAAAAATTTTCACAATATTTATAGAAATAAAATCTGTCTCAAATCAGTTATCAAATCTAGTATAAATTATGAGCGGCTACTCTAATACTTTCCCTCTAAACAAGAAAAAGACTTACACTCAAGGGTTTTCTTCCCCCCCTTCGTTATAACGTTTTGACTCTTTTACTAGCAAAGGTATATACTCACAAGGAACTTTGGTTGACTATTGAATCTCTCCAACTTCTTCTTTAACATATCCTTCTACATCTTCAATCTCTACAAACATTGGGTCTAAGTGACACAAGAAATGCCAAACTTCGATCCCTTTTTTTCTGTAAAGAATCGCTTCACCGTCTTCACTTCCGAAAAAGCTTCTGTCGATTTCATATCCGCGGCTTTCTAAGAAGTCTTTTGCTTTACGATAGTTCGTTTCTCTTGTTTCGACATAGGCTTTAACTTCATGGTTGTTAACGACATATGCATCAATTTTTGAATATCCTTCGATCACTCTATCATTTTTGAGGGATAAATTTGAAATCTCTTTCCAAATAATGTTTACATTTTCCTCAGGATCGAACATAAATTTAGATAAAGGAACAATATTTCCGTTAAAAATAATTTCCATATAATCCGGTATGTTTTTAGGATTAAAATACTCCACTTCAAAACCATCTTCTGTTTCCAGAGTGTATCCCGGGATTTGAGCCACAAAGGCTTTCCCATCTTCTATGGAATCAAATGCTACTAAATCTTTAGAATAATCATTTTGGTACAATTCCAATATAACCATCGATAATCTCTCCATTTTCATTATCAGGCTAATGTAAATAAGCACGTCACCTGACCAATTCAGGCTCTCTGTATCATCTCATCATATTTCCTACTTACTTTACGAGTCCTATACCCAGAACACACCTTATCGACCTTCGGTCTCACCTCGTCGCATTGGCTGAACATCTACTTTTACTTCGCTGATGCTTCAACTCGTACAAGCAGTGATACCGCCTCAGCGTGATGCGTCAGTGGGACTCAAAAAGTTTGGGGAACCTTTTGAGGATTAACTACGTTTCTCTAATAAACTTACACATTCAACTTGTTCATCATTGTCCAAATCTATGTTGAGATTTTCTTCTATAATTGGTAGCTTAAAAGTAATGGATTTTAGCCATTGTCCGTTAGATTGTTTTTCTTCATAAACTTGAATTTCAGAAATCAAAGCTGAAATTAACTGCCTACGCTCTACATCATTCATGACTTTATAGAGCTTATCAAAATAGATCAGAACCTTATATATGTTATCTCCTGTAAGTTTTTCAGCTTCAATAGTCTGTTTCTTTGCTTTCGCATCAATTAGTGATGATTCTAATTCATCTATTTTGTCATACATACGATATAGTCTATCATCTAAATCCTGTTTCCTTCTCTTATAGTGCTTATCTTCAACATCTAAATTATCTATTTCCTCAATTAGCTTAAACTTTGTAGAATGACTCTTTCTCAATTCCTTTTGGTAATTATCTATTTCTTTTTCTATTTCAGAGGTATCCACCTTCATGTTGATTTTTTCTTGCATCATAGAAGCAAATTTCGGATTACTTACTATCTTGACAATCACCTCTGCAACAGCATCATCTAACAATTCTTCTCTAATTTGCTTACTGAATGTACACTTATGACCTCTTATCATCTGCCTATGTTTACAACCATAGTAATAAAAATCTTTATACTTTGTGCCATCTTTCTTTTTCTTGATACACTTGTTCCCAAACATTCCCACTCCACATATCGGGCATTTTACAATTCCAGAAAGCAAGTGTGTGCGTGTATCTTTTCCTTTATTCACATGCTCATATTTCTTTGCTTGAGATTTTAGCTTAACCTGAGCAGCTTGCCAAACTTCATCGGAAACTATAGCTTCATGTATCCCTTCAGATATTAGATATTCATCTTGTTCAACCTGCTTATATTCATTTCTTGTACCATGAACTTTTTCTAAAGTTCTTCTTCCAAATGCTATTTTCCCATTATATACAGGATTCTTTAATATCTTTCTTATAAGACCTGCATCAAACAAAGGATTCTTACCATTCTGTCTTGGGATTTTTCTAATTCCATGATTCTCTAAGTATTTAGATATCCCATTGGCTCCTATCGTAGTATTTACATACTGGTCGAAAATCGTTCTTATTGCAACTGCCTCTTCCTCATTTATAAACAGCTTGCCGTCTTCAAGTTTATATCCATACGGAGCAAAGCCACCATTCCATTTTCCTTCCCTTGCTTTTTGAATGCAATCTTCCATTGTTTGAATACGGATGTTTTCTCTTTCTATTTCAGCCACAGCTGATAAAACAGAAATCATTAGTTTCCCAGCATCTTTAGATGAATCAATGCCATCTTCAACGCAGATAAGATTAACTCCATAATCCTGCATTATCTGAAGTGTAGAAAGAACATCAGCGGCATTTCTTGCAAATCTTGATAACTTAAACACAAGAACAAAAGATACTCCATCTTTTCCAGATTTTATATCTTCCATCATTCGATTGAACTGTATTCTACCTTCAATAGACTTGCCAGACTTCCCGGCATCTTCATACTCTCCAACAATTTCATAATCGTTGTAAATAGCAAAAGCTTTCATTCGTGATTTTTGTGCCTCTAACGAATACCCCTCTATCTGTATTGACGTAGATACTCGTGTATAGAGGTATACTTTTATTTTTTCTTTTGACATAGTATTAACCTCAATATAATTTTTCTATATCATATATAATTTTTTTAATTTAAGTTTGGACTATCATTTCAAGTATATTATAACACTTTTATTAGTCCGTCTCAATTTGTGTTTTTGCCATGTCAAAACTATTTTTCATCTCTTGATTTTTTGCTGGCGTTGGATCGGGTAGATTATCTAAATCTAAAGCACCAGCATATTTTGCAATCAGATTTGCTATTAAATCAGCCAATCCATTCCAGTCATTGTCCAATATATACCTCCTCTAAAGTTTTATATCTAATAATTATTTGTTTAATTAAGTTTTTTGACATTGACAAGTGCTTTGGATTAGCAACATAGGAATCTCACCTCCGCCTCTATTCCGGATGAGCCGGCTTCAACCTTAGAAGTATCATTATCCTCATTTTCTTCATAGCGGATAGGGTATCCCTCCCTATATTCAAACTCTTACTTATCGCTCACTTTCTTTTTACTTAGCAGAACTTTTTTTGCCGAATTATTCAGCCGAAAGATCTTGACGGATAGGTTATTACGCTCCAAAAATAATTAACGTCTTGTCTTGGTCTATTCAATTGTTAAGGTTCAAAATTTATCGAGAATTATTAATCTTTTTAAAATTTGACCATCAGAAAATATTTATCTTAATGTAACAAAATTCTATAAATTACCCTCTTATACTTAACAGTGAAAAGAAGTCTTTCTTGGTAACCAATTTTGAAATAGAATTTGCTTATATAAAAAGGTCCAATTCCCACTGCATAAGTAGCAGTGAAAATTAGACCCTCTTGGTAACTGTCATCTAAAAGTCTTCTAGCATTTCTTTAATTTTCTAATCACCTTTAAAGTGTCATATTTATATTTTTTTATCTCTGGCATACTTTGATACCTTTTTAGACTTAAAGTCTTTAATAGTGCCTTTCCACCTCTTTTTATCTATAAAGATTCTCCTACATCATAATTCATTTTTTTATTTAAACCTTTCTGTCTTAGTTTGTCTTTATCTTCTTCATACCATTTTAAGATTGTCACATAGTGGTTTTGATAGGTCTTACCACTGCTTTCCATGTATCTGGATAGTTTATTTATCATTATATCTGTGTGTGAGTTTAATTTTTCTTTTAGATTTTTATATTCTTCTTTGCTTAACCTTACATTTTTGAATTCTCCATAAAAAATGGGGGTGGACTTTTTATCTATCTCTCCCTCTCTCTTTATCTATCTCTATATCTTTCCATGTAATTCCAATCTGGAGTACCTCTACTGTCTATCGGTAATTTAATTTTGATATCTGGCAATACTGTGCTAGATATTTGATCTTTATATTCAGTATTTTTTAAAGCTTGCCTAATAATTGAAGTTAAATAGAATGCTACTTCTTTATTCAATTCTTTATTTTTTAATTTTAAACAATGAATTTTCATATCTAGGCTTGCTTTATATTTATGATAAAAGACTGCTCCTAAAAATGAAACAGATATAAAATTTTCAAAAACTCTATAATTTTTATCATCTATATCTTCGTAGTAACCTAAGATACCATTGTCAATATTTGTAGCACTAATTCTAGGAGTTTTTCCATCGAGTAAATATCTTTTTGGAATAGATGAGCCTGTTGGTACTTGACTCGATTTCCCCTTTTTTTCGGTAATAAATATTTCTTTTTATTTTGTTGTCTGATATTTTTCCTACCTGTCCTTTGTAGGATGAGTATTTTCTAGATTTTCTTGAATAACTTTTTACTTGAAGTTTTAGCTTTTGAACTAGTCGTTGTACTTTCTTTTTGTTTATTATCAGTCCTGATCTTTTTAATATTGCTGTTATTCTCTATATCCTATTTTTCATTCATGATATTCTTTTACTAATTTTATCTTAAATTCTGTGCTGTATTTGCCATTAAAAAACTGACCTCCTTTAGTTAGTTTTTTGGCCTAACTTTTGAGGGTCAGTTCAAAATTTGCGACTTTTAAATGAATTCCAATATTCAATTATTAAGAGTTAACATGGTGCTTGCCAATAGGAATCATTAGAGGCGAATTGGAAATAGGGTCACGTATAATTTTTGCTTCAAGATTAAAGATATCTTTAACTAGTTTATCATTTAGTATATCTTCAGGCTTTCCCTCTGCAACAAGTTTACCTTCTTTAATTGCAAATAGGTAATCAGCGTATCTTGCTGTTAGATTTATATCGTGCAAAATCATGCAAATGGTTGTCTTATATTTTTGGTTTAGATCAGTCAAGAGGTCTAATAGTTCTATTTGATATGAGATATCCAAGTAAGTAGTTGGCTCATCTAAAAGTAGGATACTTGTATCTTGGGCTAGGGCTAGAGCTATCCATACTCTTTGCCTTTGACCCCCAGAAAGTTCTTCAACTAGGTTATTTGCTAGATCTTCAACATTGGCCTTAACCATTGATCTGTTTATTATTTCAAGGTCATCTTTTCCAAGACTCTTAAAAGGCTTTCTGTAGGGGAAACGACCACGGCTTACAAGATCAGCTACTGTTATTGATTCAGGGATTATTGGAGATTGAGGTAATATAGCTATGTGTTTTACTAAATCTTTTTCTTTATAAGAATTAATTGATTTATTATCAAGCAATACTTCTCCCTCTAATGGCTTTATAAGTCGAGACAAGGTTTTAATGAGTGTTGATTTCCCACAACCATTTGACCCAATAATAACTGATATTTTTTCTTCAGGTATTTTTATATTTATATTTTCCAAGATTATTTTTTCATCATAACCGCAGGTAAGATTATTTGACCACAGACCTTTCATTATATATTCCTCCTGTTCATTTTTATTAGTAAATATATTAAGTATGGTGAACCTAACAAGCCAGTTACAACACCTACTGGATATCTAGCTGGTAAAATATTTTGAGAGAATATGTCTGATAACAAAACTAGTAAAACTCCAACCAATCCAGCTAATATTGGGCTTCTTTTCTTGCCAATATTTAAGGCTATGGGACCAGCTAAAAAAGATATACAAGCTATTGGTCCTGTAATTGAAGTAGAAAAAGCAGTTAAAGATACAGCGCAAAAAATTAAAACAAGCCTTGAAAGCTCGGGATTTGCACCAAGTCCGATTGCTATTTCTTCACCAAGTTCAATAATTTCTAGTCTTTTATTAAAAAATAAAACTAATATAGTAGCAATAATACTTACTATTAGAACAAGAGGTATGTCATCTAACTTTGTAAAAGATAAAGAGCCACTGAGCCATCTCATAACTTCTTGTAATTCATATCTTGCTACTTTCAACAATAAAAATGAGGTGCCTGCTCTTGTGACAGCTTGAAAACCAATACCTAATATTATCAGTCTTGCTGCTGAAAAACCATCTTTTTTAGCTAGTAAAAATAATATTAAAGATGATGTTAGTCCACAAGTTATTGAAATAATTCCAGTAGTTAAACTATTTGTTTTTAATACCAATATGCAAAAGACCGCTGCAATAGATGAAGAACTTGTGACACCGATTATATCAGGACTTGCAAGAGGATTTCTTAACATAGTTTGAAAGATAAATCCTGCCAATCCAAAAGACCAGCCAGCTATAATTCCTGCTAATAATTTTGGTAATCTAATTTCCATAATCGAAAAACTAGCTCCAGGAACAGTTTCACTATTTAAGACTTTAATCAAAGTTGAAAAAGAATAACTTTCATCTCCGATAAGTAAAATGAAAAATGATAGACTGATTATTATTAATAAAAATAGTGAGGAGAATAGTGTTATTCTATTTTTTCTTTTTTGAATACCTATAATTAAATTTTGCATTAGTTATTAACCCCTCTATTTTTCATAGTTACATAAATAAGTACTGGACCCCCGATTATTGCAGTAATTATCCCTACTTCAATTTCACCTGGTTTACCTAACATACGGCCGATTATATCACATATAAGCAAGAGCTCTGCACCTATAAAAGATGAAGAAATGGTCATTGTGCGTATATCTTTGCTTATAAATAAGCCACAAAAGTGAGGAACTATAAGACCTACGAAGCCAATAGGTCCACCAATTGCAGTAATACTTGAACATAAAAGCACACTTGCAATTATTGCAAGTGATCTTATCCTATTAACATTAACTCCAAGACCAACAGCCATTTCATCACCCATAGCTAAAGCGTTTAAATCTGATGAAATAAATATAGCTATCAAGTGACCTAAAATTATAAAAGGTAGTAGTGTAGATATAGAAGATAATGTAGCTGCTCCAAGGCTACCTATTTGCCAAAATCTAAATTTGTCTAAGACGTTATTATTCGGTAAAATTAAAAAACTTACAAAACTACTTAAAGCCATACTAACACAAGTTCCTGATAAGGCAAGTTTTATAGGGGTAAGGCCTGCTTTTCCGCTTACAGCAATCGCGTATACAAAAATTGCACTTACTAAGCCACCAATGATTGCAAAACTTATATGGCTTATGCTTGATGAAATTCCTAAAAAAGAAAGACCAATTACTACACTAAGACTTGCTCCTGTGTTTATACCGAGTATACCTGGATCAGCTATTGGGTTTCTAGTAACTGATTGCATCAATACACCGCTTATGGCAAGACTAGAACCTGCTAAAATTGCAAAAATAGTTCTAGGTATTCTTTTATATATAATTGATTTAATAAAATCATCATTTGTATTACCCATTCCAAAAGCTGCTAAAAAATCTCTGATATTAATTTCTTTTGTTCCAAGCTTTAATGACAAAAATATTGTAATAAGAAGACCTAGGCAGATTACAAAAATTATGCCTAGGTTTATTTGTTTTTTATTTCGCATTTTTGCATGCATTTCCTAAAAGATTTAGATATTCTTCAATAGTATAGTTTATTGAAAGTGGTGTTGGAGTGCATGAGGCTGCTAACGGTGTATTATCTGGAATTACAGCAACGGCACCATTTTTAATTGCATTTATTTTACCTAAAAGAGGATCTTTTTGTAAAGCTTCAAGAGTTTTATCATCACCATAAGTTATGATTACATCAGCATCATTTATCTTATTTGCTTCTTCTGCAGAAATTTCCTTTGCAAAACTATCTTCACTCTCAAATTCTTTTAATGATTCAGGGAAAACTAGACCTAAATCTGTTAAATAATTTGCTCTTGGATCTTTGCTAGTATAAATCCAGAATTTTGATGTATCTGCAGCATTAATCATAGTAAATAATACTTTTTTTCCTTTGATTTTTCCTTTGATTTCTGGATGTTTTTCTAATTCTTTGGATATACGAGCTTCAGTATTTTTGATTAACTCATCACCTTCTTTTTCCATACCTAAGGCTTTTGAATCAATTCTAATCATATCTCTCCATAAAGTTTGCCAAGGTTTAGATTTGTATGCTGCTACAGGAGCAATTTTTGATAGAGTGTCATAATCTTCTTTAGTTATACCAGAATAACCTGCTAAGATAACATCTGGTTTAGAATTTGATATTGCTTCAAAGTTAAGTCCATCCAAATCGTCAAATAGGTTAGCTTTACCATTTAGTTCTTTGATTTTTTCTTCTGTCCATGGTAAAACTCCTTTATCAGCACTTACACCGTAATTTGCTTTTGAAAGTCCAACAGGAACTATTCCTAAAGCTAATGCTACATCATGATTTCCCCAAGCAATAGTTGCAACTCTTTCAGGTTTTTTATCTAATATAGTTTGACCGAAAGCATGATCTAAAACTATTTTATCAGGCGCATGCTCTTTAGAAGTATTTTCTTCATTTTTAACAGAATTAGAAGAACAAGCGCTAAAAACTATACACATAGCTAAAATAGCTATTAGAAAAAATTTGTTTTTCATAAAAACTCCTTGAACATATTTCAAGTCTATTATATCGATAATAATTATCATTGTCAATAGATGCAGTTACAAATTTAATAATATAATTTTTTCAAAAAAGGATCTAGTTTTTATTTTTAGTTAAATTATGTCTATATTTTTCATTAACTCATCAATAAAAATTTGTTTGCTAATATCTCTTTCTTCTGATTTTGTTTCAAGGATTATTGCTACATCATTCATATTTTTAGGTAAATACCAACCATCTGGCTTATCTGAATATCCCTTGAAGCCTAATTGATTAAAAGTAGTTATTTGACCAGTACCTTGATTGATGTTTTCTTCAACTTCATTAAAGCCTAATACTTCTCTTGCATAATCCCTAACTTGATCTTCTGTCCTTAAAGTCATTTTCTATTCCTCGTCACTAAAATTATCTTCAAAACTAATAATATCATTAGGAGTGCAAGATAAAGCCTTACATATTCTTTCTAAATTCTTAAATGTAATTGGTTTATCCTTTCCCATTTGTGCCATAACATTTGTTGTAAGTCCTGCCATAGCTATTACATCTGTTTTCTTTAGTCCTTTTTTTGCTAACTGTATCCATAATGGTTTATAGTTAAGTGCCATAATATCCCTCTTTTTTTCTTCATTAGATTTATTTAATTATAGCATAAATATTGATTTTATTCAATCTTACATTGATTTAGTGATTTGTTTTAGAGAATTTGTTGTGTTATTCCGTCCTTATTTTGCCATAAATTGTTTTAAGTGGGACCTCTTATCCTTACCATTTTTACCTCCTAATTTTGAGTATAAAAAAGACGACAGAGTTTTTAATTTCTATCGTCTGAGATTTACATATTAAATTTTCATCACAAAATAAGACTCTTTAAAGAATCTTTAAATTCATTGGTATGCTAATTACAATATCCATTATTAAAATGGATACTATAAACAGCACACCAACTATTTATTTTTTGAGTTTTAAACTTTGGTAGAAGTCTTGAACTCCTTATATTTACATAACTATTTGCCTCTATAACTATTATGACACGAAACCAACAAGCAAGTTCAAGCACCTCCTTATCTTTATTCAAATGAGGACTAAGATATTCACAAACTTTATCATAAACCTCTTTATCTTTTTTCATAAAAGGGGCATACAACTTAGCAAATTTATCCTAAAATTTTTTGTTGCCTTTATCAATCATTTCAACACTCCTTTAAATATAAAAATGATCCTATCAATCTTTATATTGAGCCTATTTTCTAATTGATACCTTGCAAGAAAGGAATAATAGCTGTTCCTATACCAAGTAGGAATGTAATAAATGCAGAAAGTCATATACTGTCATTCTTTTCTATTAAATCATTTTGAAGTGTCTCAAAGCATCCATGATGGCTTCTTCTTTTTCAGGTGTACACTGTGGAATAATTTGTTTATCCTTTTTATACTTGTTGTAATGTTCTCGTAATTCTATTCCACATTTCTTTTTTATCTGTGCAATATATAATGTCGAAACTTTTAATTCAAATTTATTCCAAACATATTCTTTGATTTGAGCATATGTTGCTTTGCTCTCCGCACTTGTCAAATTCATCTCATCCAGCTCAATTTCAACACTTATGTGCTTATCGACATCGAGTTTGGACAAAAGTGCTACCGTCTCGACGTGATGCGTTTGAGGAAATAGATCCACCGGCTGGACTTTCTTCAATTCATATCCCAATTCTTGGTAGAATTTGATATCACGCGCCATGGTTGCGACATTGCAGGAGATATAGGCGATGCGATCGGCTCCTGTTTGGGCGCTTGCTTTGATAAAGCTTTCTGTCAAGCCCTTGCGTGGAGGATCAACCAAGATAACGGTTGGTTGAATCCCATCTTTAAGCCAATTCTTCATAGCATTTTCAGCTGTGTCACAGACATAGTGGGCGTTTGAAATATTGTTCAACTGAGCATTTTTTTTACTATTCTCAACCGCTTCTGGAATCAGTTCAACACCGTAGACTTCTTTGACATGCTTGGCGACTGATAAACCAATGGTTCCAATACCAGAATAAGCATCAATAACCACGTCATCTTTTTTTAACTCTGCAAAGTCAATGGCTGTTTGATAGAGTTTCTCCGCCATTTCAGTATTGACTTGGTAAAAGGCTGGGCCAGCGATTTGGAAGTCATTTCCCAACATCTGGTCCGTAATATAGTCTTGACCATAAAGAGTGCGCCACTCCTTACCAAAAATCGCATTGGTATTCTGGTCGTTGATATTTTGCATGACAGACACAATCTCTGGGAACTGCTTGATAACTTGTTCAATCAATTGGTCAACACGAAAAACTTTTGGACGAGTTGCCACCAAAACGACCATGATTTGTCCTGAATAGTGACCACGACGCACCACAAGATTCCGAATCAATCCAGACTGTTCCTTTTCGTCATAAGGTTTTAAATCAAAACGACGGAGCAGGTCTCGAAGAGCTACTACGACTTGGTCAATGACAGGATCCTGTATAAAGAAATCTTCAAGGGGCATGAGGTTGTGTGAATTCTTACGGAAAAATCCTGTTTCCAAGACACCATTCACTCGACGAACGGGCACCTGCGCCTTATTGCGATACTTGACTGGATGTTCCATACCAAGCGTTTCAGCAACTTCTACATCTGCAATTCCAGCAATCTTGTAGAGACTGTCCTTGACTTGCTTGGTTTTAAACTTGAGCTGTTCTGGATAAGAAAGGTGTCCTAAATCCGCGATTCCTGAACGCAGGTAAGCCAAATCTAGATCTTGATTACGGTGTGGTGACTGGACAAGGTATTTTTCAACTTTTCCAAAGCCAATCTTTTTATTGACCTTGAGGACACGCATGAGAATTTTTTCACTCGGTAAAGCATTCTCTACAAAAAAGACCAAACCATCTACCTTGGCAACTCCTGCCCCTTCATGGGTCAAATCAACAATTTCAACTTCTACAATATCATTTTTCTTTAACATTCTTTTCTCTTTCTATTGGCCGACAAAAAAGACGGCAACGTTACGGTTACCATCCATTATACCATGAAATTTCTTAAGAACCAAAACTCTTGAAGAAGTTGACAAGGGCTTGCCAGAGGGAGCTTAAGAAGTTACCACCGTCCTCTAGCGCCTTATCCGCATCAAAGTTAAGGTTGATATTTTTAAAACTGTCGCCAGCTTGTGATACGATGCTTTGTTTAAGGTCATTTAGGGTTTTAGTGAAATCTGCATTGCTGAGGATATCACTCTTTGAGAGATTCAAGGCAAAATTGATGATGATATTGATCTGGTTTCCTGTTATAACCTGATCAAGTTTGTAATTTTTTAAGGTATCTTCAACAATCTTGCGTACATCTTCTTCTGTCAGATTTCCCTTGCTTTCTTTAGCTTTGGCGAGTCCTGACTTGATATCAGCTAGGGCAACGTTTAATTTATTAGCATCATAGCCTGATTTGTCCTTATTTTCAGCATTGATATCTGACAAAGCCTTTAGCTCTTCTTGAGCCAAATCTTTATTGGCTTGCGGCACCTTGGCTCCATTAGCTTCTAGCGAATAGTAGATCCCAGCCAAAGCACTCTCACCTGTAACTGGAATAGGGGCTGCTACAGTGATTTTGGCATGTTCCATACCCAGCGTTACTGCTGCGTTTCGGTACATATCCTGAGTCACCTTAGTGATATTTTCTGGTGTTTCAATCTTGACCTCAAGTGGCGATTTGTCACCTAGCTTTTGAATCTTGGCTGATGAATACAACTGTAAGCTAGAGTCATTGGCCACATTCATGATTTTAGAATAAACATCAGGTGTCATGGTCTTGAATTCTTTGGTATCTGTTGAGGCATTGTAGCCCAGTTTTTTAAGAGTTTGATTTTTTTGGTCTTCAGATAGGGAGGAACCTAGGACATATTCAGGTTGGACATAGGTTTCATCGATAACTTTTTGAACATCTGTTGCTGCATGGACGCTATTCATAGCTGTTACTGCCCACAAGACCGCAGCACTAGTCAGAAAGAGTTTCTTTCTCATAGGGAATTTCCTCCTTTACTTCTTTATAGTAATATATCTATCTTAAAGAAAACTTATAACAAAAACACCTGGTCTAGCCAGATGTTGAAAAGAGAGTGAAACATTTGATTATGTAAAGGTTAAGTCGTACCTGTCTAGAATAATAATAGTTTCCTCCATTTACATAGAGTTCAGCACCGTGAAAAATGGAAATGGGGTGAATATAACTATAAGTCTTTCCAGTCGTATTACCAAGCAAGGGGGCAACAGTCTCACGAGAGTACTGTTTGGCTAGAGCCAAGGTATTTTCCTTGCCATTTTGGGCGATAAAATCGATATAGGCAGGTCCAAAATTATAGGCTTGAACAGCTGTCCAGATATCTACACCCTTCTTCTGCGCCAGATAGAGATTGCCTGTCAGAGTTTGAATGCCTTGCCGAATGCTAGAGGCATTATCATTGATGGTGTTGGTGGAACCACTTGCAGACTCACTAGACTGCATAACATCGCCTTCTTTTCCTTTTGTTTCAGTATAAATCATAGCAAGCACAAGCTCTTCGTTTGCTGGGGTGTCTTTTTCACTCAAGATTTCTCGCACCATGGGTTGATAGGTCATGACTTGTTTGACATCTTGATGAACGCGGTAAGCTTTATAGCCAGCAAAAAGGAAGACTGCTAGTACAAGCACTCTTCGAATTCGTTTAAACATTATTTACTTTGGATATCCTCGATATTTTTGATTAAGATAGAGTAGGTTCCATTTTCGTTTTGGATAAACTCAACAGACTCGGCGTCTTGATAGACGTTATTGGGAACGATGAGCTCAATTCCATTTGATAAGGAGAGTTTTTGGTTTTCAAATTTCTTTAATTGGCGACTTGCATCAATTTCATCAAATTGAACAGGTTCTGGTACGGCTTCTTTGACTTGGTCAATAAAGCTCAAACGAGCCGTCAGATTGTTGTCAAAAAGGTCATTAGCCAATTTCTCAGGTGACAATTCATTGCTTTCTTCTAGGTTGTTGAAAATCGCTGATTTGACCTTGGATTGAAATTGAAAATCATCTGTGTTAAAAGATTCAGCAATTCTCTGGGCTGTTTTTTCCAGTTCCTTGATAGATTTTTTAGGAGAAATCTTAGGAGCGACGGCAAGAAGATTATCTGAAAAATAGTTCAAAAAAGTCCCGTTGTACTTGATTCGTTTTTCAATCAGGTGATACTTGCGACTCTGAAGATTGACCACCAAGGCCTCGTCAGCACCCGTTCCAAATCCAGGCAGGTTATTCTGAGTCAGCTTGATTGGATTATCAACTTCTCCTCCGAGGTGGGTCAAGGTCTCCCGCAGGGCAATTCGCAAGAAAGCGAAATGTTCTACACCTTCTTTAGAAAATTGAACAAAAATCAAGTCATTGGTCTTGAGATTTTCAGAAATGCTAAACTCCTCTTTCCAGAGATTAGCCAGCGTTACTGATGTCTCCAACAAATCGTCTGTAATATGATTGAAGAAGGGATTTTCTTCTTCGAAAATCCCAGTCTTGGCTTCATCTGAATACACATGTTCAATTTTTTTACGTAGGTATTCTTCGATTTTTGGAGTAATATTGAGAAACTTATCTGCTAAGAACAGCTCGGTATCATCCGGACTGAACTGGTGAATAATGGCTTTCTTAATATAAATGTCCATAAAAGTTTTATTCCTCGTATAATGGGAAGGCATCTGTCAATTCTTTGACTGCACTTCTCACTTCTTCTAATACAGCCTCATTTTCTGAATTCTTAAGGGTTTTAATGATGAGTTCAGCCACTTTGCGACTTTCTTCTTCACCAAATCCACGTGCAGTAATAGCTGCTGCTCCGATACGAATCCCACTTGTCTTGAATGGTGACAAGGTTTCGTAAGGGATTGAATTTTTATTTAGGGTAATATTGACTTCATCCAGCAAGTTTTGAGCAACTTTTCCGTTTTCTACAACCTTAGTCACATCAACAAGGAAGAGATGGTTTTCAGTTCCACCTGAAATAATACGGAAATCAGGGTCTTGCAAGAAGACATCTGCCATAGCCTTGCTGTTCTTAATTACATTGGCAGCATATTCCTTGAAGGCTGGATCCAAAACTTCTTTGAAGGAAACTGCCTTAGCCGCCACAACATGCTCTAAAGGACCGCCCTGAATACCTGGGAAAATAGCTGAATTAATTTTTTTAGCAAGTTCTTCGTCATTGGTCAAAATCAAACCACCACGAGGTCCACGAAGGGTTTTGTGGGTCGTTGTTGTTGTGATATGAGCATATGGAACTGGGCTTGGATGAAGGCCAGCCGCAACCAAACCAGCGATATGGGCCATGTCCACCATGAGCTTCGCACCGACAGCATCTGCGATTTCACGGAATTTTGAAAAATCGATAATTTGAGAATATGCTGAAGCACCAGCTACAATCAGTTTTGGTTTTACTTCTTGGGCTTGTTTCAAGATAGCATCAAAGTCTAAGAGTTCCGTTTCAGGATCAACACTATAAGAAACAAAGTTGTAGGTTTGACCAGAGAAGCTAACAGGAGCCCCATGAGTCAAATGACCACCTGATGCCAAATCCATTCCCATAACCGTATCACCTGGCTCAATCAAGGATATGTAAGCCGCACAGTTGGCCTGACTTCCTGAATGTGGTTGGACATTGGCAAATTTAGCACCGAAAATTTCTTTTGCGCGTTCAATAGCAAGAGTCTCTACAACGTCTACTACATCAGTTCCACCATAATAACGGCGTCCTGGGTAACCCTCGGCATATTTATTTGTCAAGATAGACCCTTGAGCTGCCATAACAGCCTTGGAAACTACGTTTTCCGAAGCAATTAACTCGATATTATTTTGTTGGCGTTCTTCTTCTTTGGCAATAGCATTCCAGAGATCAGCATCATATGCTTTAAAATCATCTTTGTCAAAAATCATAGGTCTTCTCCTTTATTGTGTGACTAGTCCATTAGTTTGATTTTACAATAAGAAAATCAAACTAAAAGATGCGAATAAACCGTTTCTGCATTTTATCACAAGTATAGCCAACTTTTTCATAAAATGCATGAGCACCCAGACGATGATTGGCAGAATTTAAGCGGATAAACCCATAACCACATCTTTTGGCTTCTTGTTCCAACCCTTGTAGTAAACTTTTACCGATACCTTGACCTTGCGCTTGAGGTGAAACTGCTAAAGCTAAGATATTAAATCCTGCTTTGGAATAGAGTGATTCGTAAACTTCAGCGTGGACATATCCAAGTAAGACATGATTAGCTGCATCCTCATAGCCAAGTAGGAAATGATGGGAATCCTGAGACAGTCTAGCTAGTTGGCTAGCCGTTTCCTCTGGACTAAAAGTATAACCCAAAGCCTCTTGGTTGATGTCACATATCGCTTTCACATCTGTTTCTTGCAAATCTCTTAGCATTTCAAGCCTCCTCAAAAGAAATCTCTGGCAACCGAGCAAGAATATCTTCTCGTTTAATTGCGCCTTGGCGTAAGATTTTCACCTTGTCTCCAGACAAATCCACAATAGTTGAATCCTGTCCAGTTAGAAAAGCATCGTCTTCCAGACCCAGAACCTCTTGGTCAAAATCCTTTAGAATTTGATCAAAGGTTACACCACTTGCCTGACCTGAGATATTGGCAGACGGCCCAATCAAGGGACCTGTCTCTCGAATTAAATCCAGTGTGATAGGGTGACTGGGCATCCGAAATCCAATAGTTGCAAGGTCAGAATTTACCCAATAGGGAACTCGGTCATTGGCTTCGAGAATAATGGTCAAGGGACCTGGCAAAAAGGTCTCTACAAGTTTTTGTAGATAAGCTGGCTGATTCTTAGAAAAGTGCAAGATATCCTCTAAAGAGGCAACATTGAGATTGAGCGCCTTGTCTCTAGGACGACGTTTGAGCTGGTAAACATGGTCAACTGCTTTTTCGTCTAAGGCCTTGGCAAAAAGACCATAAACCGTCTCTGTAGGCAGAATGACAGCTCCACCATTTTCCAACTCTTGTCTAATCCTGTCCATCATCAACCACGACCATCCTATCTTGACCAAATTGGTCCTTGAATGTTCGAACTTTTTTTTCAGGAAGATGTTTTCTAAAAAGTTCGGGAACACTTTGACCTTGCTTGTATCCAATTTCAAGGTAAATCTTACCACCATCTTTGAGATAGTCTTTTGCATCTTCCGCAATTCTACGGTAAATAGCTAGGCCATCCTCGTCTGCAAAGAGAGCTAGATGAGGCTCCGAATACAAGACATTCAAGCCTACCTCTGACTCATCTTCACGAGAGATATAGGGTGGATTGGAAACAATTATATCATATTTTTCAGAAATTTCTGTAAAACAGTCAGATTTTTTAAAAAATATTTGAAGATTTTGATTTTTAGCATTTTCGCTAGCTAAATCTAAAGCCTCTTGAGAAACATCTGCTGCTGTCACTGACCAATCTGGTCTATTTTTTGCTAGAGCGAGAGCAATAGCTCCACTACCTGTTCCAATATCCAGAACTGAAAGATTCGTCTCAAGATTTTCAGTTAGAATAAGCTCCACTAACTCCTCTGTTTCTGGACGAGGAATCAAAACCCGTTCATCCACCTTTAAATGCATTCCATAAAAATCTGCCTGTCCAATGATGTACTGAGCTGGCTTGTGAGCTGCTAGTTGCTGGTAAATATCTTCTACAAATTGTTTTTCTTCCTCTGTTGTCACCTCCTGCTGGAGGGCAAAAATAAAGTCTGTAAAAGATAGATTTTTCAGACTACGATAGACAAAAGAGAGGCTTTCCGCTTCCTCTCCTTGTCTTATCAACTCTTCTTCAAAATTTGAAAATAATTGAGCTAATTTCATTATTTGTTTAATTCTTCTAGTTTTTGTGTTTGGTCATAAAGCACCAAGGCATCCACAACTTCGTCCAATTTACCAGACAAAATCGTATCTAGTTTTTGGAGGGTCAAGCCGATACGGTGGTCTGTGACACGGTTTTGTGGGAAGTTATAAGTTCGGATCCGTTCTGAACGGTCACCAGTACCGATTGTCGACTTACGCTCAGCGTCTTGTTCATCCTGAGCAATCTGAGCAAAGTGGTCAGCGACGCGTGCACGGATAATCTTCATAGCCTTCTCGCGGTTCTTCTGCTGGGTACGTTCTTCCTGCATCTCAACCTTGATATTGGTTGGCAAGTGAACGATACGAACGGCAGTCGCAACCTTATTGACGTTCTGTCCACCAGCACCAGAGGCGTGATAGATGTCGACACGAAGGTCTTTTGGATCAATGTCGTATTCAACCTCTTCAACTTCTGGCATAACAAGAACTGTCGCTGTCGAAGTATGAACACGGCCTTGGCTTTCTGTCACAGGAACACGTTGCACACGGTGGGCACCTGATTCATACTTAAGCTTAGAGTATACAGACTGACCTGAAACCATAGCAACCACTTCTTTAAAACCACCGACACCATTCATAGAGGCTTCCATGACTTCAAAGCGCCAACCTTGGGCTTCCGCATACTTTTGGTACATAGTTAGCAAATCTCCAGCGAAAAGTGCCGCTTCGTCTCCACCAGCTGCTCCACGGATTTCAAGGATGATATTCTTGTCATCGTTTGGATCCTTTGGAAGGAGCAAGATTTTTAGTTTTTCTTCGTATTCTTCTTTTTCAGCCTTGGCATCTTTGAGCTCTTGCTTGGCCATTTCTTCCAAGTCCGCATCTCCGCCTGATTCCTTAATCATCTCTTCAGCATCGACGATATTTTGAAGGACTTGTTTGTACTCACGGTAGGCTGTAACCGTGTCACGAGTTGAAGCCTCTTCTTTTGAAAGCTCCATAAAACGCTTGGTGTCTGAAACGACATCCGGGTCACTGAGCAATTCTCCTAATTCTTCATAACGGTCTTCTACAGCTTGTAGTTGATCATAAATGTTCATTTTTTCTCCTTATTTCTCAATTGTTAAAATCGTATATCGCTACTACTTCGTTCTCGTATATTTCCCCAGTTTCTTTAAATCCATAACTGAGGTAACAAGATCTTGCATGTTCATTTTCTGGTTCATAAGACAACCAAAGTTTATTGCCTAAACCTGCTGACGCTGTCCGAACATAGTCTAGTACTTTATCCATAATTGGTTTAAAATATCCTTGATTTTGAAAATTCTTATCAATCATAAAACGAAATAGTAAATAATTTCCACTACTTATTCCGATCTTTTTATCATAAGCTATCATCACAAAACCTATAATTGCATCATTATCATAAACTGCCAATGGAGCTACAAAATCTCCATTTTTAGTGTAGACATATGCTTCAGCTAAACTAATTGCGTTGGTTGCAATGAATTGTTTTTGATATTTCTTGACATCCAAATTCAAAACATCAAAATAATTTTCCATTGTAACATCTCTTAGTTCAATTGTCATAGTTTTGCTCCTTGTTAGAGGTTATCATTGGCGCAAAATAATGTTTACGGCAAACCGAGATATAGGTTTCATTACCGCCAATCTGGATCTGTTCTCCATCGTAAACGGGCAGTCCATCCTGTGTTCGCAAAACCATAGTTGCCTTTTTCTTACAATACTGACAAATGGTCTTGATTTCATCAATCTTATCTGCTAAAAGCAAGAGATACTTGGAACCTTCGAACAGTTCATTGCGAAAATCATTTTTCAAACCAAAAGCCATGACGGGTATATCTAACTCGTCCACAACACGAGCTAGATCGTAAACATGATGACGTTTGAGAAACTGGGCTTCATCGACCAACACACAGTAAGGTGTTTCTGGTAAATCACGGATAAATCCAAAGATATCCGTCGTCTCCTCAATCGCAAGAGCAGGGCGTTTCATACCGATTCGACTCGACACATAGCCAACACCGTCACGCGTATCCAGAGCCGAGGTCATAATCACAACACCTTTTCCTTGCTCCTCATAGTTATAGGCCACCTTGAGAATCTCAATCGTCTTACCTGAGTTCATGGTCCCATAACGATAATACAACTGTGCCATGTTTCTTGCTTCACGTCCGTTTCTAAATTTTTGCTACATTCTAGTATATCATAATTTTCTGAAGCTTTAAACGGCAAAATGTGGTAAAATAGAAGAAATCAAAAACTAGTGGAGGAAGCTATTATGCCATTTGTACGCATCGATTTATTTGAAGGACGCACGCTCGAGCAAAAGAAGGCTCTTGCTAAGGAAGTAACGGAAGCTGTTGTCCGTAACACTGGAGCCCCTCAATCTGCTGTCCATGTCATCATCAACGACATGCCAGAAGGAACTTACTTCCCTCAAGGTGAAATGCGCACCAAATAAGCTAGCTTAAGCAGAATTGCTTAGGCTTTTTCAATCTCCAAGTAGCATTCATTGAAGAAATAGTTCAAATTTGTTACAATTTGAAAAGAGACTTGGAGAATTTTCCAAGAAAAGAGCTATTGATTAAAGGAAATATTATGATTACACGTGAATTTGATACCATCGTTGCTATCTCTACTCCACTAGGTGAAGGGGCTATTGGTATTGTCCGCCTGAGCGGAACAGACAGTTTTGCTATTGCGCAAAAGATTTTTAAAGGAAAAGACTTGAACAAGGTTGCTAGCCACACTCTCAACTACGGTCACATCGTTGATCCTCTGACTGGTAAAGTCATGGACGAGGTCATGGTGGGAGCCATGAAATCTCCAAAAACCTTCACTCGTGAGGATATTATCGAGATTAACACCCACGGTGGGATTGCGGTGACCAATGAGATTCTCCAGCTAGCTATCCGTGAAGGAGCTCGGTTGGCTGAACCTGGTGAATTTACCAAACGTGCCTTTTTAAACGGTCGCGTAGATTTGACACAGGCTGAGGCGGTCATGGATATCATCCGCGCTAAGACAGACAAGGCCATGAACATTGCGGTCAAACAACTTGATGGTTCCCTTTCTGATCTTATCAATAATACCCGTCAAGAAATCCTTAACACACTTGCCCAAGTTGAAGTCAATATCGACTATCCTGAATACGATGATGTTGAGGAAGCTACTACTGCCGTTGTCCGCGAGAAGACTATGGAGTTTGAGCAATTGCTAACTAATCTCCTTAGGACAGCCCGTCGAGGTAAAATTCTTCGGGAAGGAATTTCAACAGCTATCATCGGCCGCCCCAACGTTGGAAAATCTAGCCTGCTCAACAACCTCTTGCGTGAAGACAAGGCCATCGTCACAGACATTGCTGGGACAACACGTGATGTCATCGAAGAATACGTCAACATCAACGGTGTCCCTCTCAAATTGATTGACACAGCAGGTATTCGTGAAACGGATGACATCGTTGAACAAATCGGTGTGGAACGTTCGAAAAAAGCCCTCAAGGAAGCTGACTTGGTTCTTCTAGTACTAAATGCCAGCGAGCCACTGACAGCCCAAGACCGACAACTTCTTGAGATTAGCCAAGATACAAACCGCATTATACTTCTAAATAAAACCGACCTGCCAGAAGCGATTGAGACTTCGGAACTACCTGAAGACGTTATTCGTATTTCAGTCCTTAAAAACCAAAACATCGATAAGATTGAAGAGCGAATCAACAACCTCTTCTTTGAAAATGCTGGTTTGGTTGAGCAAGACGCAACCTACCTGTCCAATGCCCGTCATATTTCCTTGATTGAAAAGGCAGTTGAAAGCTTACAAGCTGTTAATGAGGGTCTAGAACTGGGGATGCCAGTTGATTTGCTTCAAGTAGATTTGACACGTACTTGGGAAATCCTCGGAGAAATCACTGGGGATGCCGCTCCAGATGAACTTATCACCCAACTCTTTAGCCAATTCTGTTTAGGAAAATAAGAAAAATCCATGATCCTTCATTCGGTCATGGATTTTATTGTCTTTATTAGTAATCTGGTCTTAAGACACCTGTTACAGTTGCCTTGGTCGCTTCGTAGTCGCCATCTACGACAACCTTGATAATGCGTTTAGCATCTTCTTCTGGTGCTGGAACAAGAGGTAGACGAGTTGGTCCAGCTTCAAATCCCATGTAGTTCAAAACTGCCTTAACTGGAGCAGGACTTGGATAAGAGAAGAGAGCATTAACCTTAGGAATGAATTTACGTTGAATAGCTGCGGCTTTCTTCATATCACTTTCTGCAATGGCAATAAACATCTCGTGCATTTCATCCCCATTTGTATGAGAGGCAACAGAAATAACCCCATCCGCCCCAAGGTTCATGGCATGGAAAGCATCTCCATCCTCACCAGTATAGACCAAGAACTCTTCTGGTTTGTGCTCAATCAAGTAAGCCATATTAGCCAAGCTAGTACATTCTTTGACACCGATAATATTTGGATGATCAGCCAAGCGAAGCATGGTTTCTGGAGTTAATTCAACAACCACACGCCCTGGAATGTTATAGATAATAATTGGTAGGTCAGAAGCATCTGCAATAGCCTTAAAGTGCTGATACATCCCTTCTTGAGAAGGTTTGTTGTAGTAAGGAACAATAGCAAGCCCAGCTGCGAAACCACCAAATTCCGCTACTTCTTTGACAAACTCAATAGAGTCACGCGTATCATTAGTACCTACACCCGCAATCAAAGGAACGCGTCCATTGACAACCTTTTGTACAGCCGCAAACAACTCCAACTCCTCATCGTGGGTCAAAGTTGGACTCTCAGCAGTCGTTCCTGCGAGAAGAATTCCATCCGTATGATGGGTCAATAAATGCTCAATCAAGGCTGGAATAGCATCAAAGTTAATGGAACCATCCTCATGGAAGGGGGTAATAAAAGCTGTAATGATTTTACATTTTTTTAAATCTTGATAAGACACGAAAACACCTCTCTATTTCAAAGAAGGAGTTCATCTGAACTCCTAAACGATATGACTATTTTAATTCAAATTTCAATTCAGCTGTTGGACGAACCAATCCACGTTCATGAAGAGTTTCAGCAATCTGAACTGAGTTCCAAGCAGCACCTTTGAGAAGGTTATCTGAAACAACCCACATGTGAATTCCTTTTTCTGCATCCAAGTCTTTACGGATACGACCAACAAAGGTATCACGTGAACCAACTGCATTGATGGCTTGAGGATAGATTTGATGAACTACATCATCTTCAAGAACAGCACCTGGGAAGGATGCGATAGCTGCTTTGACTTCTTCAATTGGAGCCACTTCCTTTGTTTCAATATAAACTGACTCAGAGTGAGCTGACAAGACTGGAATACGCACACATGTCGCAGATACTGCAATGCTATCATCTTCCATAATTTTCTTAGTTTCCTTGGTCATCTTCATCTCTTCGTACGTGTAATCATTATCAGTGAAGACATCAATTTGTGGAAGAGCGTTAAAGGCGATAGGATAATGTTTCTTGTCACCACCTGAAGGCAAGATTTCCGCATGCAAATCACGTGGTTTCACTCCATCATTCAAGACCTCACGAAGTTCACGTTGTGTCTCAAGAATTGCTCCCATACCAGCACCTGAAACGGCTTGATAAGTTGAAACAATGATACGGTCCAAGCCCCATTTTTGGCGAACCGGCTCAAGAGCCACCATCATTTGGATTGTTGAACAGTTAGGGCAGGCAATGATTCCGTTGTGGGCATCAAGTGCATGAGCATTGACCTCTGGAACAACCAAAGGAACATCTGGATTTTGACGGAAATAAGATGTATTATCCACTACTACCACGCCAGCTTTTACTGCGTATGGTGCATACTTAGCTGATGTCGAACCACCTGCTGAAAAGAGAGCAATATCAACTCCTTCAAAAGCTGTTTCAGTCGTTTCTTCAATCGTAATATCTTGATCTTTAAATTTCAATGACTTACCTGCTGAACGTGCAGAAGCAAGGTAACGGATTTTATCGATTGGAAGTGTTGATTCTTCCAACATTTTTATCATCTGAGCACCGACAGCACCTGTCGCGCCGACTACAGCAACTGTATATCCCATAAATAACCTCTTTCGGAATTTTCTAAAAATTTCTATAATAGAAGTATTATACTACTTTTTCCATGAATTGCAAAGCTTTTTCATCATTTTTTGGAAAATAAAAATCCCCAATCGCTAGACTAGGGATTAAGAGGCATCTTCATGTGATGAGCAGGTTCACACAACTCATCAAGGTCCGCTCCTGCGTTATGACCTCCTTATGCTCAATAGTAGCCCGAAGACTACCTATCGACTCATCGCATCTACTATTCTACTAAAGAGAATGACTTTTGTCAACAGACGAAACTCTTTATACTCTTCGAAAATCTCTTCAAACTTCGTCAGCGTCGCCTTGCCGTATGTATGGTTACTGACTTCGTCAGTTTCATCTACAACCTCAAAAACATGTTTTGAGCTGACTTCGTCAGTTCTATCTACAACCTCAAAGCAGTGCTTTGAGCAACCTGCGGCTAGTTTCCTAGTTTACTCTTTGATTTTCATTGAGTATTAGTTTTATTTACACAGGTGCATAAGAAATATATTGGAAAAATTGGGGGCAGACATAACAAAAACCCTTGTAAATCAAGGGCTTTTCTGTCTATTTAATGCTAATTGCCGGGATTGAACCGGCGACCTCATCCTTACCATGGATGCGCTCTGCCAACTGAGCTAAATCAGCTTACTTAAGAAGTATACTATATTCAAAAAAACTTGTCAAGTTTCCTTAGAAATTTTCCATAGGAAAAAGCCAGGTAAGAACTACCTAGCTTATCTTCTTCTATTTACTTAAATCAATTCGACGACCAATTTTACCAATAATAATCGCTCCAATAATCAATGAAGCAAATTCACCGATTCCTGTTGTAAACCAAGTAAGGAAGAATGGTAATTCTGCTACAATATTTAACTCTGCAGCGATAGTAAACATGGAAATTGAAAAGAGGATTGAAAAGAAGAAATGATCTTTTCGAATCAATCCGTTAAAGAGGTAATCCTTGCTATATTTTGCAAAAAGCCAAACACCTAAACTGAGGAATACTAAGGTTGAACCACCACCAACAAAGACATCTAGCAGTCCGAAGCTAAAGAAATTAGCAATCATACAACCGATGGTAACTCCGATGATGTACTTAGGATTGTAAAAAGCCATAAAGTTCATCATTTCTGAAATACGAAACTGATAAGCACCATAGCTGATGGCATTTAGGGGCGGTGTGACAGTCAAAACGACGTAGATAGCAGCGACGATTGCAATATCTGCAACATCACGAATAGTTAATTTTTTCATCTTTTCTCCTTTGGCGGTTATCCGCGTGTAATATGCTTGGTGAAAGAAGCTAAGCACCAAGGGTTGATTCATTCAACCTTACTAGTATAGCACAATAGCCTGCTTTATGCTATACTTAAAGCATGAAAAAACCTATTCAAAAATTTTTTAACAATGAAATCTTAGCCTATCTCTTTTTTGGCCTTGCGACAACTCTAGTTTCGATTCTCTCACGACTAGTCATTTATCAACTAAGTCATCAGGAACTCCTTGCTACGGCCTTGGCAAATATTATCGGTATCTTATTTGCCTTTATCACAAATGATACGATTGTATTTAAGCAAAAAAAGAAAAATAGACTTATCCGTTTAGTGAAATTTTCTCTTGCTCGCCTTTCTACTTTTCTGTTAGACTTGTTTTTAACTTTTCTCTTTGTAACCCAATTTCCTCACATCATAGGGCAATTCGTAACTGAAAACATTGATAAGATAAATGCTATTGAAACAATAATTGCACAAATATTCATTATTATCATCAATTATATCTTGAGCAAGGTCTATATTTTTAGAAAATAATGCTCCATTTATGAGCCTTTTAATTGCCTTCTATAATGATTTAGGATACAATGAAACACGAAACATTGAAAGGAAAACAGTATGTTAAAAAATCTAAAATCGTTCTTGCTTCGAGGAAATGTTATTGACCTTGCTGTCGGTGTTGTCATTGCCTCTGCTTTTGGTGCTATCGTTACTTCACTTGTAAACGACATTATCACTCCTCTTATTTTAAATCCCGCTTTGAAAGCTGCTAAAGTCGAACGTATCGCTCAACTTTCTTGGCATGGAGTCGGCTATGGTAACTTTTTAAGTGCTATTATCAATTTTATCTTTGTGGGTACCGCCCTCTTCTTTATTATCAAGGGCATTGAAAAAGCACAGAAACTGACTGGCATAAAGAAAGAAAAAACTGCCGAAAAAAAACCAACCGAATTGGAAGTCCTTCAAGAAATAAAAGCTCTCCTTGAGAAAAAATAATCGATTAAAAGGATCTAGCGCAAAGCTAAATCCTTTTTTCTTTACTCTTTGGGTAACTTGCCTGCTTTTTCAAGCATTTTTTTGATAAGATAAGGCATCTTAACATTCTCCCGCCCTTTTTTCTCAATCAGTTTTTTCACAAATTCTGGCATTTGTAAATCTTCAGATTCAGCTAAAATGTTTTTCGTCTCGTCTGAAGGAACTAACTCATCAAAGGTCTCTTCTTCTGGGAGAAATTCCTTAAACTCTTGATTTTCATTGACTCTAATTGTATTGACCAAAGCATCAATCAAACGAGAATCTGTATTTGGCATTGGTGGACGATGGTAGTTTACCCCAAATTCCTGACATAAGTCATAACATTCCACATCATTGTCAAACAAGACCTCAATATGCTCACTGATGAAACTAATAGGTACAAAAATATAATGGTCTGGATGTTCTGTCTGTTCTCTGAGATACTCCAAAACATCTGGTTTAATCCATGGAATACCAATATCACTCTCACTCTGCCAAGTGTTGGTATATTGTTCTGAACTCAAGCCCAGTTTTTCAGCGACTAGCTTGCTATTTTCGAAAATTTGGTCTATATAAGGATCACCAAAGTCCAAGGCAAAAATAGGCACACTATGGGCTGAAAAGATGACTTTAAAGCTGTCTTGCTTTACTTCTTCTTTTAAAATCTTAGCAATTTCATCTGCCCAATAGTTTAAGAGCGCTTCTTCCTGATACCAGTCCTTAATAACCAAAAATTGAATTTGTTTGCTTTCTAAAAATTTTTCATAGCCCATGACAGAGTAGAAAGAATAATGGGGCTCCAAAATCAAGCAAATACACTGTTCAATTCCGTCTGCTTCCATTTGACCGATCACATCTGGAATAAAGGGACTGGAAAACTTATTAGCAAAGTAGACACTGTATTCATTCCCCAGCCTAGCTTCTACCAAGGCAACCTCTTGACGGGTAATTTTTTGCAGAGGCGTGCCTCCAATTCGTACATAATTATCATAGAGAGTCTGAATCTCGTGGTCTTGGGGTCTCACCCCACGACGAATATTTGTGAAAAAATCAGCTACACCTTCAAAGGTAATCTCTTCTGGTGAACCGAAGGTCATCATTAAAATTGCTTTTTTCATGACTGCTTCCTTGTGATGTTTTTATCAAGTTTATTTTATCATTAATTCATCGATAAGTAAACGCTAACATAGGGACATTCTCAATCTTCTGTCTTTTGTTTTTCTCTTCTTTCTATGATACAATGGAAAAAATAAATTCAAAAGGAGTTTTTTTATGACTTATCCAAATCTCTTGGACCGCTTCTTAACCTACGTTAAGGTCAACACGCGCTCTGATGAACACTCTACTACTACTCCAAGTACACAGAGTCAGGTTGACTTCGCAACAAATGTCCTAATTCCTGAAATGAAACGTGTTGGACTGCAAAATGTTTACTATCTACCGAATGGTTTTGCTATTGGAACCTTGCCAGCCAACGATCCGTCTTTAACACGTAAGATTGGTTTTATATCGCACATGGATACTGCTGATTTTAATGCTGAAGGAGTCAATCCACAGGTAATTGAAAACTACGATGGTGGTGTGATTGAACTAGGGAATTCTGGTTTCAAACTCGATCCAGCTGACTTCAAGAGTCTTGAAAAATATCCAGGACAAACGCTCATCACAACAGATGGAACAAGCTTGCTAGGTGCTGATGACAAGTCAGGAATTGCTGAAATTATGACAGCCATTGAATATCTAACTGCTCATCCTGAAATTAAGCACTGTGAGATTCGTGTTGGTTTTGGTCCAGATGAAGAAATCGGTGTTGGTGCCAATAAATTTGATGCAGAAGATTTTGATGTGGATTTTGCCTACACTGTTGATGGTGGTCCACTAGGTGAACTTCAGTACGAGACTTTCTCAGCCGCTGGTGCTGAATTGCATTTCCAAGGCCGTAATGTCCACCCTGGTACTGCCAAAGGGCAGATGGTCAATGCCCTTCAGCTAGCAATTGATTTTCATAATCAACTTCCAGAAAATGACCGACCTGAGTTAACTGAAGGTTACCAAGGTTTTTACCATCTAATAGATGTGACAGGTAGTGTTGAGGAGGCGCGTGCAAGCTACATCATTCGTGATTTTGAAAAAGATGCCTTTGAAGCGCGTAAAGCATCCATGCAATCTATCGCTGATAAGATGAATGAAGAACTTGGGAGCAACCGTGTCACTCTCAACTTGACAGACCAGTACTACAATATGAAAGAAGTCATTGAAAAAGATATGACTCCAATTACCATTGCTAAAGCCGTTATGGAAGATCTAGGTATCACGCCTATTATCGAACCAATCCGGGGTGGAACAGACGGCTCTAAGATTTCCTTTATGGGAATCCCAACTCCGAATATCTTTGCAGGTGGCGAAAATATGCACGGACGTTTTGAATACGTTAGCCTTCAGACTATGGAACGTGCAGTTGATACCATCATTGGCATCGTAGCTTATAAAGGCTAAAAAGACGAGGTAGCTCAGCTACTTCGCCTTTCTTTTTATTCTACTGGTTTTTCTTGATTTCCAGTAGTTGTAGAAGATTCTGTTGTTTCATTTTCTGAAGTTGATTCAGCAGGTTTAGAATCTCTTGTATTGCTTGGTTTGTTTTCGTCGCTAGCAGTTTCAATGTTAGATTCTGCAGTTGCGTTTGGTTGGTTCTCAGCACTGGTGTTATCACTATTTGCTTCAGCATTTCTTGCTGGACTTGTTTCTTCACTTGCGCTAGCTTTTGACTGGATTTGATGATTCAAAACTAGAATAGCTTTTGTCGATTCAAGTAAAGCTGTTTTGTCTTTACTCTTAGCAGAAAGTTGATCTAATAATGCATCCACCTTATCAAAGTCCGCATCAGATCCATTATTACTTTCTAAATAAGAGTGAAGCGACATGAGAATATCGTAGAGTTTTTGATAGAGTACAAGTGTCTGAGAATCTTGCTCAGCATTTTCCTTTTCTTGTTGAAGGGCGCTAGCGATACGAGTCAAGACATCTTTTACCTGACTGTTTACTTCATCCAAGTCTGCATCAGCCTTGTTTGTGGCAGCTTTTAGATTTTCTACTTCTTCTGCCAAGGATTGTCTGATTCCTTCTTCATGGATTTGTTCCAAGAGTTGATTTGCCTTGTTCAAAAGACTTTCTACTTCTTCCTTTCTATCTGTCGCAGATTATTGGTTGCTATCTACCATGTACTCCTAAAACAGGAGAGTTATAATCCAAGATTACAAGGCCTTACAGAAATAAGAAATCCAGATAAGACAATGTTCGTCCAAGACGCTATTCGCTTCGCACAGCAGCACGGATTCAATATACTTTAATTTTAAAGTTTAGGTGTCAAGACCTCTTTTTAGTGTGCCCAAAATTTAGAGAAGTAATCAATCAACTAACTTTTATTTTTTTCAAACTTTCAGTAAACTGACCTAAAGCTAACTCAATCTGTCTTTGTAGATGCTTCTGCTATCAGCTAGAAGTTGATCTACTTTTGCCAAGACTGCCTTCTCATCAAAAGTTCCAGGTTGATAGTTGGATTGCAGGGATGGAATCTTGTTTTTCAAAGCCGCTTCATATCCCTTAGTTTGAACCTTGATGTAGTGATTGTGGTCGCCATGAGGAATCACAAAACCTTCTGAATCTTCACTTATAATTCGATTGGCATCAAAACCATGACCATCTTCTTCCTCATGGTGGACATGTAGTGACGGATTACTTAATACAGAACTAGAAGAACTTCCTACCTCTTCCGTGTTAGAGTGTGATGGGGGATTGTTAAGAGATGACTTAGGAATATAGTGATAGTGATCCCCATGTCTTACTATATAAGCATCACCTGTATCTCTGACAATATCATTAGGGTTAAAGACATATGTGGCTGCTAATTCACCTGCCGACAAGTCACTCTCAGGAATGAAATGATAGTGACCACCATGTGGTACTATAGTAGATTGAAATAGAATATGAGCAAATTGATAAGGGGATTTTAAAGTAATTTCTAACAATGATTTAGAAACTATGATGTGCTATTCTAAATTCAACTCACTATATATAACCATCATCGGTAGTATAACGTCCCTGTAATTTTGCTACAGATACTTCTGCACTAGCTCCTTTATCGTCTTTACCATGTTCTTGTTTTTGGCGATTGATTTCATCTTTTGTTCGTACATTTTCTGCATGAGCTTGATCTTTAAGGTAAACATAATACTTTCCATCTACCTTAATAATATATCCTCCCTTAACCTAACTGACGATATCTTGATCTTTCGGCTGATAGTTGGGGGCTTTCATTAATAGCTCTTCACTAAAGAGCGCATCAAAAGGAACTTTACCATTATAGTAGTGATAATGATCGCCATGAGAAGTTACATAACCTTGATCTGTAATCTTAATAACAATTTGTTTTGCTTGAATTCCTTCTTTTTGACTAACCTAGTCTGGAGTCAAATTTTCAGTCTTCTTAGTGTCTTTATTACTGTTTACATATGAAACACGATTTTTATCTGTATTGGCCTGTTAGCTATGTTGGTTCAGAGCATAAACACACAGACTTAAGGAAAGGATAACAACAGATCCAGCTGCTATATATTTCTTTTTAAATTTCATAATTACCTCATTTCTATAATTATTTATATGATGTCTTCATTATTAAATGATTAAATAAATTAATTAACCAATTAATTAACTAGTAAATATTCCACCTCTTTTTAAGTTGTATGTCAAGAAATTTTATATATTAATAATAAAATGAAATTCTCCCAAAGTCAGAGTTTTATTTCTAACTTTTGAGAGAACTTCATTTTTGATTCAGACTTTTTCTACTGCTATTCCTTACGCTATGAGATCAGATAAATTCTTTTTTATCACTTCTCCACTTGGCAATCTTAATTCAATCGTTCCATCCATATTGAATATAACACTATCTAAGCCTAATCCGTAACTAGCTGTAAATTTTTCTAATTTTTCTTGTACAGGATCTACTGCTGGAGCTTCCTCTAATGCTGGATCTAACATAGGGTCACTCCCCACATTCCCTTCTGGATTCAACATTCCATTATCCGTTGAGTTTTCTGGTTTTACAGGTTTTTCGTTTGGTGCCTCTGGTAAAGAATCTGCTGGTTTATTTTCTGTTGGTTGGTTCTCAACTGTTCCAGTAGATACTTTTCCAGTTTCAGATGGTTTATTTTCACCATTTCCTTGAGGTGCTTCTCCTGTAAAATCTGCCATATTCTTTTTAATGACTTCTCCCGATGGTAAATATAATTCAATTGTTCCGTCCATATTAAACAAGACATTTTCTAGCTTCATCCCATAACTTTCAGCAAATTTTGCTACTTTTTCTTGTACAGGATCCACTGTAGGAACTTCTTCTAACGTTGAATCACTAGTACTGTTCCCAGTTTCAGGAAGCTTTTCTTTTTCTACCTTCTCACTAGTCTTTGGTTCTTCTACCTTTTCATCAAGTTTTGAGTTTTCTTGTGCTTTATTCCTTTTAAATTGTGGTAGAATACTTGGTTTATCAGTTTGATTTTCTTTTTCCAAGATAGGTACTTCCACAATATAAGTCGATTGATTGTCCAAATAAGCATTTGCCATGAAGGTTACAGGAATTTTATTTCCGGCCGTTCTGGTTGTTCCTTGGTTTAATTTCGGAATCGGTAATTTAATTTCACCAACTTTATAGTTATTTTCTAAATAAGCATTTCCATGAAATTCATCAAACACTCTGACTAAAGCATCAGTTCCCTTAGGCACTGCAAATTGAGGGTTCACTCTTAAATAAGTATCCCCTGCATGGAAAGGATAGAAAATCGTTTGACTGGCCATTTTGTAAGCTAAAGAGGTTGGAACTGTAAATGTACCATCATAACTTACTTCTGGATAATCTTTTGAAGCGATAGTATACTTAAATGTTTGTCCTGGTAAATAAGGTTGATCTAATTCAAAGTTTGCAATATTCCCTACTCCTTCTCCAAATACTTTACCAGATACTTTCTCCAATACTTTTCCATCTGGTGTTATTAATTTTACTAGCATATTGATACCTAATTTTTTTTCCAATTCAGGCGGAAAACTAAAAGAAACGCGTTTTTGACCATTGGCTAGAGTAAAGTTTTGATTATTAAACGTACTATTTTTTAACAAATTAACAACATTCGTTAATTCTTCTCCAGTATAAACTTTATTCCCTTCTTTTTTAGCAACTCCTTCTTCGGGTTTAAACAGTTCATAGTTACTGTGAGAATGACCAATTCCAACCGGTTTATGTTCATCAATCGGATCTGCATGATGGTGATCTCCATGCGGATAAATAATCGCATTTTTTTCTTTATTCACGACAATACTTTCACGTTTGACACCATATTGTTTCATAATGCCAGCAATTTTTTCTTCGATTTTTTTATCTAAATCTTTCATTTCTTTGGCATTACCTGGATAATCCTGTTCATGAGATGACAAAGAATCTAATCCATTATGACTAGTTTTAACTTCCTCTAAATGTTTTTGCGCAGCCTTAATTTGCTCTTCTGTCAAGTCCTTCTTGAAGAAATAATGATTGTGGTCTCCGTGACTCATGACAAAACCTGATTCATCTTCAGCGATAATACGATTAGCATCAAATCCGTATCCATCTTCTTCATGTTTCTCATGTGAAGTTCCTGGATTGATTGGAAGAGATGGAGAAGGTGTTGCTAGACTATTGTTTGGAAGAGTCGGTTGCCCAATTTGATTTGATTTTGGAATGTAATGGAAATGATCACCATGTCTTACAATATAAGCTGTAGCCGTTTCTTCAACGATATCTTTTGGATTAAAAATATAACCATCAGATGCTGAAGAGAGTTTCTTACTTGTCGTTAAAGAAGAAGGATTGCTTGAAAGACTGCCTAGACTAGACACTACTTCATTAGGTTTTGCATTTGTAGAAACTGTAGAACCAGTTCCACTGATAGGCACCATTCTGGCAATCTTTTCTTCTAAGGCAGAAAGCTTGCTGTAAGGAATAAAGTGGTAATGGTCGCCATGCGGAATCGCAACTCCATTTGGTGTACGACTGATAATCTTAGCAGGGTCAAAGACCAGGCCATCTGATTCACTGTAACGTTGGGCGCTAGGTGAATCATAGAGTTCCTTCAAAAGACTCTGGAGATTTTCAGATTTATTTGCTGGCTTGCTAGTTGATCCTTTTGCTACAGATTGCGTGTTATTGTCACTAGCTGTTGAAGAATAGCTTAACTGACTCGGTTGCATATTTTTTCCAGCCAGATGTGCTTTAGCTGCTGCTAATTCACTAGCAGATAAATCGCTTTTGGGAATGTAGTGATAGTGACCTCCATGAGGAACGATATAAGCATTACCCGTATCTTCGATAATATCAGCTGGATTAAAGACATAACCATCATTTGTCGTATATCGTCCCTGAGACCTTGCTACAGCAACATTAGAGTTAACCTTCTCATTATCTTTGACATGTTCTTGTTTTTGACGATTGATTTCATCTTTAGTTCGAACATTATCAGCATGAGCTGCATCTTTCAGGTAGACATAATATTTTCCATCGACCTTGATGATATAACCACCCTTGACTTCATTGACAATATCAGCGTCTTTAAGTTGATAGTTTGGATCCTTCATCAAGAGTTCTTCACTAAAGAGGGCATCATAAGGAACTTTCCCATTATAGTAATGATAGTGGTCACCGTGTGACGTTACATAGCCCTGATCTGTAATTTTGATTACAATTTGCTCAGCCTGAATTCCTTCTTTCTGGCTAACCTGGTCTGGTGTCAAGTTTTCACTTTTCTGACTTGACTGGCTGCCATCCACATAAGAGACACGATTATTGTCCTTATTTTCCTGCGAACGATGCTGGTTTAGTGCATAGGCACATAGACTCAAGGATACGATAACAGCTGATCCAGCTGCTATATATTTTTTACTAAATTTCATAAATCCCTCATTTCAATAAATGATGAAGTTTTTTTCTCAACTTCTTTTACTTTATTAAATAGTTTTCTAAACCGATTATTTAACCATTTAATTAACCAGTAAATAGTCTACTATTTAAAATTACTTTTGTCAAGTTTCTGTTACGTTTTTCTAAAAAAGAGAAGTAACACGAAAGGTTACTTCTCCATAAAATATGCTCCATTCATTTTACTACTGTATAGGAGCCGGTTGACTTTCTTTTAACAAAGCCAAGAGACTATCTACTTCTGCTGAAATAGTATTATTATCTTTCGTTCCGAGAAGAAGACTACTTTTTAGACCAGTCAATGTCTCCATAGCATTTTGTCTAATACTAGAATCTGTTACTTTTTCTAGCAAGGCCTCCGCCTCTGCTATCTTAGCGTTAATAACAGAATGCTCTACTTGAGGAATTTCAGCCTCATCTGTAGTATCTTCAGCTTCTTCCTCTGTCTCTTCCGTATCAGTGCTTGGTTTATAAAGATTATCTGCTGAAGGATTTAAACCAGCGTGATTCTCTTTTTCATCAGATTCAGGGTGAGTTGGCTCACTTACTTCATCATGTTCCTTATCTTCCTCAGGTTTTTCTGTCTGAGGTTTCTCCGTTTGATTGGTATCAGCTTGACCATTTTTGTTTCTTTGAACATGGTCGCTAGCGTTACCAAAACCATTATCTGAATGCGGACGTTCGTTTGGATGTTCGACATAGTACTTGACAGTCGCCAAAAGATCCTCAAGAGTATACCCCTTAGGTGCCTCATAAAGGCCTTCGTCAAACCACTCAAATTTGATGTTATGGTAATGGTCATAATGAGGTATGATTAAACTACCGTTTTTGACTTCTACAGTATATTGAAGATTGTAAGGCATGCGATCAAGTGGCACCTTCTTAGCTGCTTTCACGCGGTTGTAGATAGCTTCTGCTCCTTTTGCCTCAGTATTTCCTGAATCCTGATGGTCTGTCGAAGGAGGGGTCAAACCTTTCTCTTTAGCATAAGCCTGGGCTGCCGCTCTCTCAGCTTCAGACAAACTATCTTTTTTAATCCAGTGGCTATGGGTCATATGTGGAGTTACATAGGCATCCCCCTCATCACTGGTTATATCACGAGGATCAAAGATATAACCGTCTTCTGTTGTGTACTTGCCTGCCAACTTGGCTACTTGAATCTCATCATCAGTGTAGGTAATTTGCGCATTTGGTTTTCCTAAACGTTCTGGATGACGAATCGGAGCTAAGAAGGCAAGAATATCTTCCACTAACTTGACTTTATCACTTGAGACATCCTTGAGTCGTTCCAACAGGTTATCCAAAGCCTCAAAATCAACTTGTCGACCTTTATTATCAAGTAAATCTTGGTGAATTCTTGCTAGTAAGTCATAAGCCTTATTGTAAAATTCTCTATCACTAGATGGGAGGTCAGTTTTCTTAGCTCCTAGCTTATGAGATAAACTTTCCTGCTTGGCCAGTTTGCTATCAATGCCTGCTGCTGTTTCTGCTGAAAGATCCTTGGCTGGGATATAACGAGAAACTCCATTCTTCTCAAAGACATAACCATCGCCTACTTTTCGAACAGCTTCTTTGACCAATTTCTCATCAATTGGATTGCTTGGAGCTGGTTGAGGATTTGGTGCAGGTTGCGGACTTGGACTAGGTTCCGGAGTCGATTGTGGACTTGGTTCTTCTGGTCTTGAATCCGGTACCCAATGGTTTGAACGATAACGAAGGGGAATAATACGAGCCAATTTTTCTTCCAAAGGTGACAGTTGTGAATAAGGAATAAAGTGATAATGGTCTCCGTGCGGTACAGCAACACCATTGGCGGTTCGACTTGTGATTTGCGCTGGGTCGAAAATAAGGCCATCAGATTCTACATGGCGTTCTGATAAGGGTTTAGCATACAATTCACGTAAAAGGCTTGAAATGTTTTCCCCTTGATTTTGATGATAAGTTGGAGTGACAGTCAGATTGTGGTTCTCTGACAATCTTGGTTGAGCTGGATTTGCATTATGACTAGAACTTGAAGAAGGACGAGATCCCTGCTTCCCATTCCAATAGGCTTGGGCAGCAGCTAATTCACTGGCAGACAAATCACTCTTAGGAATATAGTGGAAGTGATTGCCGTGAGGGACAATATAAGCATCACCCGTGTCCTCAATGATATCAGAAGCATTGAAGATATACCCATCATCTGTGGTGTAGCGTCCTTGGGCTCTGGCTGCAACTACTGCTTGATCGTTAGAACCACCCCCGTGATTATGACTGTGTTCCTGCTTCTGACGTTTAATCTCTTCTTTTGTCCGAATATTATCCGCATGAGCTGCATCCTTAAGGTAAACATAGTATTTACCGTTTACCTTAATGACATAACCACCCTTGATTTCATTGACAATGTCTGAATCCTTCAACTGATAATTCGGATCTTTCATGAGGAGCTCTTCACTGATGATGGCATCATAAGGGACCTTGCCATTATAGTAATGATAATGGTCTCCATGAGAGGTCACATAACCTTGATCCGTAATCTTGATAACGATTTGTTCGGCGTTGATCCCCTCTCTCTTACTGACTTCATCTGGTGTCAAATTTTCTGCCTTTTGACCAGCCTGATCACCATCTATATAAGAAACTCGATTAGACTCTTTCTTAACCTGACCAGCTTGGTGACGACCAAGTTCATAGGAACAAACACTTAGGGCAAGGACTGCCACTGAACCTGCTAGATATTTTTTATTGATTTTCATTCTTTCCTCACTTTAATTCTTCTGCTAGAATACTCATATTTTCTTCCAGATTTTCTAAATAGGTCTTGTCATTTTGTGGGTCTGCCTCTAAAGGATTCAGAGTTTTAAGACCCACACCTGTTGATTTGACAAGAGTTTCAGCTACTTTTGAAGAAGCATTACTTTCTGTAAAAATCGTTTTAACCTTATAGGTTTTAACAAATTCCTGAATTTCTGTTAATTGTCGTGGACTTGGTTCTTGTTCAGGAGAGATGCCTGCAATACCAAGTTGATTAAGCCCAAATCTCTTCGCTAGATAAGAAAAGGCTGTATGTTGTGTTACAAATGTTTTCTGAGTCGCTTTTTCAAATTTTGGTTGGAATTTCTTAGTCAATTCCTGAGCTTTTTTGATAAAGGCTTGCGCATTTTTTTGATAAGTCTCTTTATGCTCACTATCCACCTCTGAAAGTTTATCAGCGATAATTTGGGCTTCTTCTCCAGCTTTTTCAGGATCTAGCCATGTGTGAGGGTCATAGAGCGTTTTTTCATCAACTCCATCCCCTGCTTCCACATCCTCTAGTCCAGGGACACGTTCCAAGGTCATTCCCTCAGAAGCCTCTAAGACCTTCACTTTGGATTTTTTTAGATTTGGATCCAGACTTCCTGCCCAAGATTCGAGTGTATGAGAATGGTAAACAAAGACATCTGCATCATAGATGGCTGCGATATCATTTGCCGAAGGTTCAAAGGAGTGAATACCACTACTTGACTGAATCATCCGAACATCATTCAAGTCACCAGATACTTCCTTAACCATAGCGTAGATAGGATAAAAACTGGTCACAATTTTCATCCCCTTTCCTGTCTGACTTTCCTTTTGACCACAAGCCCCCAAGCACAAAAGAAAGACACTTAACAGGACTAAAAATAAATTTTGTTTCTTCATGAACAACTCCTTAACCATTTAATTAACTAGTAAATATTCTACTCCTGAAAATTTAATCTGTCAAGATATTTTTAGAAAAAATTTGAAATTTCTTTCACATATAAAAATCTGCTGAGTGTCAACAACTCAATAGACTTTCACTTTATTCTTCTATGGTAGAATGCTTATAGCCATAAGTGAAGTAAATAATACTTCCTACTAACAACGCAACTAGGAAAGCAATCCAGGTATTCATATTATACTGTAACATGAAGGATAAACAAATGATGATCGATAAAATTGGTAACAGAGGTACCAATGGTGTTTTAAATTCCCCAGCTTTGGGCATTCCTTTTTCTTTCCGTAAGCGAATCAGACCATAAGCCAACATGATCAAGTAGGCTAAGGTACAAATATTTAAAAAGGCTGCAATACTGGCTAGTGGGAACATTCCTGCTGCTACTGCTGAAGCTAGACCTGTCAAGATAGTAGCATTCTTTGGTATCTTGCTAGTCTTCGTCAGTTCCTTAAAGGCAGCAGGCACTAAGCCGTCACGTGCTAAACTGTAAATCATACGCGATAGGGCATAGGTCATCGAAATACAAACTGTAATCAAGGTCAAGATAGCCACTAATGACACATAGTTGGCTGCCCAACTAATCCCAACACTACGAAGGGCAAAGGCAACGGCATCATCGACATTTAAATGACTATAGTGAACCACACCAGTCAAAACAAGGGTCACCAAGGCATAGAGAATGGTTACGATAGAAAGCGATAAGACAATCCCTCTAGGAATATTTTTTTGAGGAGTCTTGACTTCATCTACAGCCATAGAGATGGATTCAAATCCCAAAAAACCGAAGAACATCAAGGACGCACCAGCCATAATACCAGTGCTAGCTCCATAGATTTGTCCAAAACCGTAAGGAGCAAAATTGCTCCAATTATCAAACTTAATATTCCAAATTCCTACTAAAACAAAGAGAGCTAAAGCGGAAAATTTCAAAATAACTAGAATCGAATTAAAGCGTAAGGCTGCCTTGGCATTTAGTAAAACAAGCGAAGTCACCAAGACCAAGACAAGAATAGGCAATAAATCAACAAATGTCCCTGCTTGAGGATTAAAGGTACCATTTAAAGCCTGAGGAAAGGCTATCCCGTATTGAGAGAGCAAGCCTTTAAAATAAGCTGCCCAACCCGAAGCTACGCCTGATATGGCTGTCATGAACTCCATCATGGTTAACCAACCAGCCAACCAGGCAGGGAATTCTCCTAAGATAGCATAGAGGTAACTATAGGCACCTCCTGTAGCGGGTACTCGCGAGGCAAATTCTGCAAAAAAGAGGGCTGATAATCCCACACACAAGGCAGAAATAACGATTGAAATCACTAGGGCTGGGCCAGCAAGTGTTGCAGCTGCAGTACCTGTGATTGTAAAGACGCCTGTCCCTACCATGGCTCCGATACCCAGCAAAATCAAATCCCATAACTTCAAATGCCTATGCATCTCTGTTTTATCTAAACTAACATTCTTTGTTCTAAATATATTCATCTTTGACTCCAAAATAAACTGATAATTCTATTTTACCATAAATATAGGAGATATGTGAATATTTATAAAATGTTTTTCTAAAAAAATCTGACTACCGTAACTTCTCAAAGTAACTTCCATCTCTCTCCCAAAACTGGAAGTTACTCTAAGACGACTCTGTTTTAGGGCTATTTGTCGTGCACTTTTTCTGAGTCTTTTCGCTTTTGAACCCTTATATATCAAGAAAAAGAAAACCAGTGGAAGTTAGTCTAAGACGGATTTCCACTGATGTCACGCGTTTTTCTCATACTAAAAGCTAGGTTGTGGGAAACTGGAAGTTAGTTTTAGAAGTTACCAAAATCTGACTACATCTTGTAATCAGATTTTATCGATTCTAGTTCATTTCTTTAAATGCTGCTTCTGCATCCGCATTACTGATAGCACCAAATTGAATCTTTCCAATCTTTCCTTGGCTATCAATTAAATATTCTGTAGGAATGCTTCGAATTTGATAAGCTTGGAAGGTGGTTGCTTTGGTATCATAAAGAACTGGGATATCCTTATATCCTTGTTCCTGGAACCATTGTGGGAATTGCTCAACAGTTTTTTCACCTTGAATTCCTGGTGCAATGACAGTAAGAATTTCGAAATCACGATCTGGTTTCGCCGCTAGTTCCATCAACTCTGGCATACTTTTCTTGCATGGACCACACCATGAAGCCCAAAACTTCAAGTAAACCTTTTTACCCTTAAAATCAGATAACTTAACTTCTTTGCCATCCATGGATTGCAATGTGAAGTCTGGAGCATCTTTTCCAACAGCAATTTGTTGTACAGTCGTTTGTTGTTTTGGCTGTTGTGCTGCTTGAGTCTTTTTAGTTTCTTCCTCACCACAGGCCATCAATACAACTAATGACAAGAGACTTAAGCCAGCAAACATTACTTTTTTCATTTGTCCTCCTTTATTCAAAAATTCCAGCTAGAACATTTACTTGTCCTAATAGTAACAAAATTCCCATTAAAACAATGAGGAAACCACCAATTTTCTTTAGTAGCATCATATGACGCTTGATTTTACTAAAATATGGCATGACTAGACCTGAAGCTAGTGCCAATACCAAGAAAGGAAGGGCCATGCCCAGAGTGTAAATGAGAGTATAAATCGCTCCTTGCCAAGCGCCATTGCCTCCAGAAGCCGCAAGTGCTAAAACAGAACTTAAAACTGGACCAATACAAGGTGTCCAACCAAAGCTAAAGGTAATACCAAGTAAAAAAGCTGACCAATAACGATTAGAATCTGATTTTTTAAAGGTAAAACTTTTTTGAACTTCTAATTTCTTCAAATGAAAAATTTCCATCTGGTGAAGACCCAAAATGATAATAATAGCTCCCATGCCATATCGAAACCAATTTGCATAGAGAATATGACCAAAGTAACCAGCACCAAAGCCTAGAATAAAGAAAATGAGAGAGATACCAGCGATAAAGCAAAGTGTTCGAATCAAGCCTGACCAGAGAACCTTTCTCCCAAACAAAGAAAAGCTTTTTGCACTTTCTTGATCATCCAATAAAATCCCAGCATAGACTGGCAGAAGAGGAAAAATACAAGGAGAAAAAAAGGATAAAACACCTGCTAGAAAAACAGAGATTAAAAATACTATCGTTTCCAATAAAGAACCAACTTTCTTAATAATTCTAATCCTATTTTACTATATTCAATTTTATTTGTAAGCTTTCTGCTACGCAAAATCGTATCGGGCACTATTGGACCAATCTTTTCTTTTGCTAGTCAAGGCGGATCTTATCCCCCAAAATAGCCAAAAAGCAACGACAAGGATTACTCATCGCTGCTTTTGTGAACGAAAATGTCTTTTAGGTCTGACATTTCATAAATCATGTTTTACTTGAGTTTGTCAAGGATTGCTTTAAGCTCCTCTACTAGTTTAGTTTCTGTCTCTGCTAAGCCATTTTCTTCTTTCACGAAATCAAGGGTTTCTTGGAGAAGGTTTTGGGCTTTGGCAAGGACTTTTTTATCCGCTTTTTCTGCATCTAGCTGTCCTAGAACCTTGATCAATTCCGTGCTTAATTGCTGGATTTCTGACTCTTTCTTACGGCGAATCAGCCAGAAGGCAATCACGCCTAGGAGGGCAAGTAGACTGACCACAATCACTCCTGCCGGAACTGAGTTTGTTTCAGTCATCTTATCTGAATCCTTACTATCTTCCGTTCCTTGTTTTGCATCCTTCTTGTCCTGTGCAGGCTTGCTGTCGCTAGCATTTGCTTTCACATCTTTGAGAGAGTCCAAGGCAGCCTTCACAGACTCTACTGCAGTATGCAGACCTTACTCTGTCAAGGCACTATCTTCCGGAACTTTTTGAGCATCTAGGAGGACAGCCTTGGTTGCATCGATTTTCGGATCAGATACTGTTGCCAAAGCTTTCAAGCGTTGGTCTAACTCTTGACTCAAGGCACGAAGTTCAGACTTGTCAACTTGCTCTTGAGCTTGTGTGCTCGTTGAGCTAGCCGAAGCGCTTGCTACCACTCTAGGATCTTGAGTCGGAGCTGAGCTTGGAGCTGGGACAGGACTTGCAGGTTGACTAGGAACAGTTATGGTATATTGAAACTAGAATAGTACATATGGACTTCTAAAACATTGTTAGAATTCGATTTTACTGTCCTGATCGATTTGTCCTGTTCTTATTTCATTTCGCTATAATAACCGATGGTGTGGTTAATGTTGGTAAGAGAAACTTCTGAAACCATACTTCAAAAAAGTCGCTCGTCATCATCTCTTCGTAAGTCATTGGAGCGATTAATTCACCATTTGTTAGACCTGTGCTAGGTGCTTTAAACTATTAAAATTCTTAAGAAATATGGCTACTTTTTCTGGGTCTTGTTCATAGTAGGTGTGGTTCTTTTTTTCGAGTGTAGCCCATAGCTTTGAGCGCATAGTGGATGGTAGTTGGATGACAGCCAAATTCAGAAGCTATTTCAGTCAAATAAGCATCTGGATTGTCAGTAAGATAGTTTTTAAGTCTATCTCTATCAACTTTTCTTGGTTTTGTTCCTTTTACTTGGTGGTTTAGCTCTCCTGTTTTCTCTTTTAGCTTTAACCAGCCATAAATGGTATTACGTGAGATTTGGAAAACGTGTGATGCTTCTGTTATACTACCTGTTCGCTCACAATAAGAGAGAACTTTTTTACGAAAATCTATTGAATATGCCATAAAAAGATTATACCACATTGTGTACTATTTTTGGTTCATTTTACTATATTTTAGAAGTTATAGTGTAGCATTCCAACTTCAAAGCACTATAAAGTAAATTGAAACAAGAACAATACAAACAATTCTCGTAAACGGATTGCAACCACAAAAAAGCAAGCATTCACAAGAATACTTACCTATCATGGGAGGAACAACCGTTCCTCTTTTTTATTACTAAAATTCAAAGAATTCCAATGCTTTTTTCAAGAGCAAATCCGTATATTCTGGATTTTCTTGGGCTACTTCTATTTCCCGCTGAACTTTTTCCAAATCATCTGTAATCACTCCATCTACTCCTAAGTGAAGAGATTTGCTGATAGCTTCTGAATCATTGACAGTCCAGACATAAAGTTTCTGATCCGTTGTCCATAGTTTGCTTACAAAATATTCATCCAAGGTTGAGTACTCCATAGTATATCCTGTCGCTCTTGTTTTAGGAAAGACAGAATTGTAGGGCATGATGAAATAAACTGGCAGTTCGGCATCATACTGTCTTACTTTTTCGACAACATGGTAGTCTAAAGACTGGATTTGATGTCCATAAATCTTGAGCTTTGCAGCATAACGGGCTAAAAAGCGGTTCATCATGTCTGGACTATCTTTTTTACTGGTTTTAATTTCAATTAGTAATTTTTGACCAAGTTCGTTGGCTCGACTGAGATAATCTTCAAAGCTTGAAATTTTAGTCTGGTAGCCATTTTCAAAAATATCAATCCCTTTAAGCTCCTCCAAGTTTAAGTCTTGAGGACTTTTATTGATACCTGCTAGATTTTTCAAGTTAGCATCATGCATCATGACAAACTGCCCATCTTTTGTTTCCTGCACGTCCGTCTCCACCAAGTCTGGTTTGAGTTGTGCTGTAGTTTCCAAGGACTCTACTGTATTTTGAATCCCATTTGCATTGGAAACCCCTCGGTGAGAAATAAGTTGAGGTAGATGAACCATGGGAGCCTCCAGATAAATATAACCTTCTAAGGCAAAGAAAAGACTGGCACAAGTTATGACACCCCATCGCACGATGTGATCTTTTTCTCTCCTAGGAAGCATATCCAGCTCCTTTCCTGTCAAAAATGAAACAAATTTAACCAAAAAATAAGTCAGAGCCATATAATAGAGATTTTTAATCACGACAAAATTCAAAATACCAAGAATCAGAGACTCTCTCTGAGTGATATCATCTACCAAAGTTTGAGCCAATAATAAAGGAATCAAAGGAAGATAAAATAATAAATGTGCTTTGAGCAAGATGTAAAATAAATTCCAAGCATAAAAAGTAACTCTCTTCTTGGTTTTCTCCAAGCTAAACATCACTGCTTCTCGAACAGTCAGCTGATCATATACAATCTTCGGAAGGGCAAACATCAATCTGACAGAGACATAGAGAAAGATAAGAGATAGAAGTAGGATGCTCAGCCACCACATCCAATATTTATCTTCTAAATAAGCTTGGATAAACTCTGGAATGACGATTTTATTAAGATAATAAATCTTCAGCATTTTCCGTATAAAAGGAAAAAGCATAGCTATATAGAAAAAGATAAACAAGGCTTTAGCGCCAGTTAGCTTTTTCATAAATCCAAAACTTTCATGGAAAACCTTGCGGATATACTCAATTAGCCTTCGCTTTTCATTATAGAGGAGATGACGAGCACCAATAAAGAGGAGTCCTATTTGAAAATAAGCAACCAGAAGGTTAATTACAATCAAGGCTAAAAAAGCTAGACTAATCAATGGAGAATGAGTAAGGATGGCTAAGACATTGTTATAGGAAATAAAAAGATAACCTGTCTGATCTAATAAGAAGCTAGCCAACCATGAATTGAATGGTACCCACAAATACTCCACTATCATAAAAATCAAGAAAAATAGAAAGAGGATTTTATCAAGATTGAGGTAAATCTGTTTAAGACCCAATTTTTTAGGTTTTTCAGGTTTCATAGGCACTCCTAGTCAAATAATTGAGACAAGTCCAAGACACCAAAAGGATTGTTTGATAAGCTACTTTCTGTCTCTAACAATTCCCTAGCTTGATCCGACTCTAAGAAGGATTCGTAAACACGCGCCGTCATCCGAGCATCCTCTAAACTATTATGAGACTGACCTTGAAATCCAAGAAATGAGGCAACAGTTTGCAATTTGAGATTGGCAATACCATGTAAATCTGAACTCCGACGTTCAAAAGCTTCATCATACAAATCCACCTTGTACTGTTGGCTATAGTCTAAACCATGCTCTGCTAAAATAGGTAAATCACTTTTAGCAGCATTGTAGCCTATCATCAGCAAAGAACCCACAAACTCTTGGAATTCTTCTAAGACTTTCTCAACTGGAGGAGCATCTTTTAAGGTCTCAGCTGTAATCCCGGTCAAACCATTGATAAAGCTTTTTAGAGGGACGCTGGTATGAACATAGGAATCATAGGCATCGATTTCCCGACCATCTCTAAAACGCACTGCCGATACTTGAATCAAGTGTGTTTGTCCTTCGTGCTGATTAAATTCTAAGTCAAAAGCAATGTAATCTTCTAATCGTTCCATTCTGTTCCTCTCCTCTACTGTCTCTGTTCTAATCAACTATACTATTCACAAACAAAAGAAGCCATCAGGTTAGCATTTAACCTAAACAGCTCCTTGATTATCCTCCAAATAAACGAGCAAAAAAGCCTTTCTTAGTGGATTGGACTTCTTCTTTTGCTTGGTCCAGCTCTAGCTTAAGATTTTCTTGATCCTTCATGGCTTGAAGGGTCAATTGTTGTTGCTGATCTAATTGTTTGTCTTTCTCAGCAATCTGACGGTCTTTGATACGCATCTGCTCGTCTTTTTCTGATAACTGACGATCCTTGGCTTTTAATTGTTCATAAAGACGAAGAATTTCTGCATTCTTCTCATCCACTAGAATCTCCATCAGTTCACGTTGTTTGACATCTTCACTGACAGGCTCATCTTCAAAAATCGTTTTTTTATAGATTTCTTCTAGCTTAATCAAGCCACTTCTGGTAACAACTGTTACCCCTTTGTCATTTTTATCTGTGTCTTCTTCTGGTAATTCTTTGACACGGTTATTGATTGCTTGGCGAGATAATCCTAAGACCTCTGCAATCTCACTGACGGTCATTTCAATACTCATAATATCCTCTGAAACGTTTTCTAGCTTTTCTTTACTTAAATCTTATCATAAGCTAGAAAAACTGTCAAATTTCCGCTTAATCTAAAGCCTTCAAAAAGGTCAACAAGACTTGGGCAGAGCGACGTCCAGCTTCGATAATAAACTCATCAAAAAAGATGTTTGCTTCATGGTTGGCATTGTCACTCATAGCTCTGATGACTAAGACTGGGAGATTGAGGGCATGCGCTGCTTGAGCAATAGCTGCCCCCTCCATCTCCACGGCTAAAACTTCTGGGAAATGGGACTTAATCGCTTCTATCTTGTCATTTCCTGCAACAAAACTATCTCCTGTAGCAATCAAACCAAGATGCCAGTTTTGGTCCAATTGAGATAAACTCTCTTGGATTTGAGCAACAAAGGTTTTGTCTGATTCGAAATAAAGCGGTTGTTGCGCCATTTGTCCATAAGCATAGCCAAAAGCTGTGACATCCACGTCATGATAGGCTAATTTGTCAGCAATCACGACATCCCCAACAGCGATACCTTCTGCTACTGCCCCAGCTGAACCCGTATTAATAAGGGCATCCACCTGGAAATGATCAGCCAAAATCGCCACACTCATAGCAGACATGACCTTACCAATTCCACTTTCTACAAGAACGACTTCATGAGAAGCAATGGTTCCTGTATGATAGGTATTCCCACAAACAACTTGCTCCTGGGCATTATCTAAATGCTGGACCAGATAAGCCAGTTCTTCTGGCATAGCAGCAATAATTCCTATTTTCATTTCAATTCCTTTTCTATTACAAAAGTTTCATTGCTAAAACAAGCAAAATCAAGAGAAAGATGACCGCGAATAAGATTTTATTCAACTTAGAATTGAAGACATTTCTCTTGGTATTTTCAATGCGACGGCTTTTATGAATAGATGGTTCGACCTGAATCTTCAAGGTTTCCTGGCTAAAACCATGATTCTTAGGATTGGCATAACCAAAACGGGAAGAAGAGGTTGGTAAAATCTTAGTCTCCTCATTATCATCTAGCAAAGGAGGACCTGAAATTTTTTCGCCTCTATTAGCTCTTTCAATCATTTCATCCGTTAATAAAGATTTACCCATACTGACCTCCTCTATTTTTTCTTCAACTCCCAATACTGAACAGCCATAATTGTCTTGGCATCACAAATATGACCTGATTGGATTAATTCTTTCGCTTCTTCTAAGCTCACTTCAAGGACTTCCAAGGTTTCATCCTCATCCTGCGGACGCGGATTTTCCACTTTTGTCAAATCGCTTGCTAAATATAGTTTTAACTTCTCATTACAAAAGCCAATAGCTGAATAAAAATCGTACAAGAGTTCTAATTTCCCTGTATAGGCTGTTTCTTCCTCTAATTCACGAAGGGCAGCTGCCACAGGGGCTGTGTTTTCTCCTACTTCCAATTTTCCGGCTGGAATTTCGTAAGAGACAGCCTCGATAGCTTTGCGGTACTGCTTGACCAAGATAAGTTTTTGTTCATCCGTTACTGCTAAAACACAGACAGCCCCATTGTGGAAAATCAAATCCCGTTGGGCAGTTCCCTTGCCTTCTGGTAATTCAACCTGATCTTGGACCAGTTTAAATATTGGTCCTTGATAGATTTCTTTTCGGCTAAGCGTTTTTTCTTCAAACTCCATGATAGGCTCCTACTGGTTCTTAGGATGATGAGGAAGACGTGTTGCATATTCGTCTTTATTGATCTGACGACCGCGACCAATAGCAATAGCATCTGCTGGCACGTCTTTAGTAATAGTTGAACCAGCACCAACGAGGGAATTGTCACCAAGTTCTACTGGTGCAATAATGGTTGAATTTGAACCAACAAAGACATTGTCTCCAATGACTGTCTTGTATTTGTTTTTGCCGTCATAATTGACTGTAATAGTTCCAGCACCGAAATTAACGTTGCTTCCCACTTCACAGTTTCCGATATAAGTCAAATGACCAGCCTTGGTATTCTCACCGATTGAAGATCCTTTCACCTCAACAAAGTTACCAATATGAACTTGGGCACCCAGACTTGAATTTGGACGAATGTGAGCATAAGGACCGACTGTCACACCGTCTGCAACACTACTTTCCTCAATCATAGAATTGGTAATGACCGCTCCTGCTCCGATAGTGCTGTCCACTACATAAGTACCGTTTGTCAAAACAGTCTCAGCACCAATTTTCGTTTGCCCTTTCAAGGTAACATTGGCTTCGATTTGAACTTCCGGAGCAATCTCAACATCAATATCGATATAAGTTGCTTCTGGATTGACAAAGCTAACACCGTTGACCATGTGTTTATGATTGATGCGACGACGCATAACTGACTCAGCTGTCGCAAGCGCCACACGGTCATTTACCCCAAGACTTTCATCAAAATCTTTCAAAGTATAAGCGCCAACTTTTTCACCAGTTTCACGGAAAATACCAATGACGTCTGTAATATAGTATTCGCCTTGAGCGTTATTGGTATTGATATTTTTCAAAGCCTCAAACAAACGCTCGTTGTCAAAGACGTATGTTCCAGTGTTGATTTCCTTGATTTGCTTTTCAAAATCTGTAGCATCCTTCTGCTCAACAATACGAAGAACCTCAGCATTGTCATTACGAACAATTCGTCCATAGCCAAAAGGATTATCCGTTTCAGCAGTCAAGATAGTGGCCACATTTTTATGATTGATATGGAAATCAATCAAGTTTTTCAAGCTTTCACCAGTGATTAAAGGAGTATCTCCTGCAATGACCAAGGTGTGTCCTGACAAACCTTCTAAGATAGGCTCTGTCATCATAACTGCATGACCAGTTCCCAACTGTTCAGATTGAGTCACAAATTCTGTCTGTCCAGCCAAGACCTCCTCAACCAATTCTGCCTTGTGTCCTACAACTGTTACTGTCTTTTCAGGTTGGATAGCTCCCACACTACGGAAAACATGTTCCAACATAGAAATACCCGCAACCTTGTGCAAAACTTTTGGCAAATCAGATTTCATGCGAGTCCCTTTACCCGCTGCTAAAATAATGGCAAAATTTGACATAATCTTCTCTTTTCTGTAGAAATTCCCTTTTATTATACCATATTTCAAATCATTCCGCACTCTTGAATGAAAAAATGCTCTAAAGTCTCTTCCTTAACCCATTTTTTTGATTTTTTTTGATTTTTAGGGTAGAATTATAAGATATGAGAAAACAAATTCATCCACTTATTTTATTTAGTTTTTTGGGGATTATGATGTTCATTTTAATCATCAATCGCCCACTTAATGACAGCCAATCGTTTAAAACAAAATCCAATATAGCACAGATTGAAGCACAGGCTTTGAAACACTTAGACAAACCGATTATTGACCTCTCTGGCTGGCAGCGTCCTGAGGAAATCAACTACGATGCCCTCTCACAAAATATTTCAGGTGCTATTGTTCGTGTTCACAGTGGTGCTCAAACGACAAAAGAAAATGATGCTTCATTTATCAATGGAATAGACAAGGCCTATAAGAGTCATATCACTGAACTTCAAAAGCGGAATGTCCCAGTTGCTGTCTACGCTTATGTAGCTGGAAAAAGTGCCCAAGAAATGGAAAAGGCTGCCGAAGTTTTCTACAATGCTGCCTCTCCTTACAGCCCTAGTTACTATTGGCTTGACGTGGAAGACAAAACCATGTCTAATATGAACGAAGGTGTCGAAAACTTTCGAGCAAAACTAGCATCACTAGGTGCTAAAAACATCGGCATCTACGTTGGTGTCTACTTCATGGAAGAACACAGTATTGATACAGGCAAGTTTACCTCTGTTTGGATTCCGTCCTACGGCTCAGACTCAGGATTTTTGGAAAGCAGTCCTAAAACTGATTTAGATTATGATATTCACCAATACACATCTAAAGGAAAAATTGCCGGCTTTGACCACGATTTAGATATCAACGTTATCTCTCCCTTAAAAAATAAAGAAGAAACCTTTCGAAAACTTTTTTTAAAACCTTAAAAGCATTTGTTTATCATTTGCTTTTTCTTTTTGTGTCTGATTGTGATACAATATAGTAAGGATTTTTTGAAATAGAAATAGTTGGAGGAAATATATGCTCTCATGGTTAGCACGCGTTATTAAAGGGATTGTAATTGCTCTTGGATTTATCCTACCAGGAATTTCCGGAGGGGTTCTAGCAGCAATCTTAGGAATCTATGAACGAATGATTGGCTTTCTGGCCCATCCCTTTAAAGACCTTAAAGAAAATGTTTTGTACTTTATTCCAGTTGCCATCGGTATGCTTCTGGGAATCGGCTTATTTTCCTACCCGATTGAATACCTGCTTGAAAATTATCAGGTCTTTGTATTATGGAGCTTTGCGGGAGCTATTATCGGTACAGTTCCTAGCCTCCTCAAAGAATCAACTCGAGAATCTGACCGAGACAAGATTGATTTAGCTTGGTTATGGACAACCTTTATCATTTCTGGATTAGGACTCTATGCCTTAAATTTTGTCGTTGGAACCTTAAGCGCCAGCTTTCTTAACTTCGTCCTAGCAGGCGCACTATTGGCCCTTGGCGTCTTGGTTCCTGGCCTCAGCCCATCGAATTTACTTTTGATTTTGGGACTCTATGCTCCTATGTTGACTGGTTTTAAAACTTTTGATCTCTTGGGAACCTTCTTTCCGATTGGAATTGGTGCAGGTGCAACTCTCATCGTTTTTTCAAAATTGATGGATTATGCCTTAAACAACTACCACTCACGCGTCTATCATTTCATCATCGGTATCGTCCTATCAAGTACCCTTTTGATCTTAATTCCAAATGCAGGAAACGCTGAAAGTATCCAATACACAGGACTTTCACTTGTCGGTTATGTCATCATCGCCTTCTTCTTTGCGCTGGGAATCTGGCTTGGTATTTGGATGAGTCAATTGGAGGATAAATATAAATAATGGCAAAAAAAGTTAAAATCAAAAAAACATTGGTGGAACAAATCCTATCTAAAGCAGCTATCCCTCATCAGGGGATTCAAATCAATGCCCTAGAAGGAGAGCTTCCTCAAGGTTATGAACGAGATCAGATTTTCAAAACCTTGGCGCTTTTGGGAGACAAGACCGGACCGATTATCGGAATTGTCCCTATCACTCAGCACTTGTCTGAAAAGAAACTAGCTAAAATTTCTGGCAATAAAAAAGTGAGCATGATTCCACAAAAGGACTTAGAAAAAACAACTGGTTACATTCATGGAGCCAATAATCCTGTCGGAATTCGTCAGAAACACAATTATCACATTTTTATCGATAAAATTGCTCTAGATTTGGATCGAATGATTGTCTCTGCAGGCGAAGTCGGACACAGCATTATCGTCGCGCCACAAGACTTGGCTAGCTTTGTAAAGGCAGACTTTGTAGATATTTTGGAGGACATCAAGTAATGAAACTCTACTTTGTCCGCCACGGTCGTACCCTCTGGAACCAAGAAGGTCGTTTTCAAGGTGCTAGCGGTGATTCTCCTCTTCTTCCTGGATCCATTGAAACCCTAAAACGACTTGGCCAGTATCTCAAGGAAATTCCTTTTGATCAGATTTATTCAAGTGATTTACCTCGAGCGGTCAAATCTGCTGAGATTATCCAAAGTCAACTCCATACCCCCTGTTCTTTAGAAATCGTTCCTAATCTCCGTGAATGGCAACTTGGGAAGTTAGAAGGTTTGAAAATTGCAACCCTGGAAGCTATTTACCCGCAACAAATCCAGGCTTTTCGTTCAAATCTTGCTCAATTTGACACTCGAATGTTCGGAGCCGAATCCCTCTATAGTACAACTCAGCGGACCATCCAATTTATCAAATCATTAAAAGATAGTCCAGCTGAGCGTATTCTAATTGTCGGACACGGCGCCAATCTTACTGCCAGTCTTCGTACTCTCCTAGGCTATAAAGAACCACTTCTTCGTAAAGATGGCGGTCTAGCAAATGCCAGCCTGACCATTATAGAAACCCATGATTTTGAAACATTCACTCTCAATACTTGGAATGATACTTCTTATCAATCATAATTATAGCCTAGCCTTCTGAACTAGAACCATAGGAGATATAGTCAGTTGAAACAAAAATAAGACAAAAGAACCTTGTAAAAAGGTATTGCAACTTGCCAATACCTTTTTGATATGAACACGTGTCTTCTCAACAGGATTGTAGAGCAAAATGAAATAAGAACTGAATAATATGATTTGAGAATTTAAATCAATTTATAAGAATGTTTTAGAAGCAGTTATGTACTATTTTAGATTCACTTTTCTATACTGAGATGAGTAGGGAGGAAAAGGTAAAAGTTTATGCCCAAACTCTTCACATAAGAACTCTAGCTTACCCATTCTATGGAATCTTGCATTATCCATTAAAACTTCCAGACTCATACCCTTCTAAAATCTATTCAAACCACGTCAGCTTCACATTATATATGTTGGTTACCTCACAAGTTTTATCTGCAACCTCAAAGCTGTTCTTTGAGCAGCCTACAGCTAGCTTCCTAGTTTAATCTTTGCTTTTCACTGAGTATCAAGTTAAAAAATGAGGCTGGTCAAAAAGTCTTTAAAATTATAAAACGCATCATATCAGGTGTACATGAACTACACCCCAAAAGTTAGACAGAAAAAATCTAACTTTTGGGGTGTTTTTATTATGAAATTAACTTATGATGATAAAGTTCAGATCTATGAACTTAGAAAACAAGGATATAGCTTAGAGAAGCTTTCAAATAAATTTGGGATAAACAATTCTAATCTTAGGTACATGATTAAATTGATTGATCGTTAATGTTGGAACAGCATTCAAAGAGAAGCACTACGAGAATACGATTCTCCATAGTGACCAAGGCTGGCAATACCAACACGATTCTTATCATCAGTTTCTTGAGGGTAAGGGAATTCAAGCATCCATGTCACGTAAGGGAAACAGCCAAGACAACGGTATGATGGAGTCCTTCTTTGGGATTCTGAAATCGGAAATGTTTTATGGCTATGAGAAAACATTTAAATCACTTAATCAATTGGAACAAGCTATTGTAGACTATATTGATTACTACAACAATAAACGAATTAAGGTAAAACTAAAAGGACTTAGCCCTGTGCAATACAGAACTAAATCCTTCGGATAAATTAATTGTCTAACTTTTGGGGTCAGTACAAACCTTGTACTATGCGTTTTATTGTGGGAATGTTTGCTTCATTTTTTCCTGAAGTCGAGTTTTTTCCCTGACTCATTGATTTGGACTATTCGTTTGATGTACTACTGCTTGAGCTTGAATCTCCACCACCGATATATTGGGTAAAGATATTTTGGAAGGCTTGGTCCTTAACCTTGATATTGGCTGCTTGCAATTCTTTTCCGATAATGCTTTGAACAAATGTTGAATCATTTTGTTTTTGAGTCAAGATAACAGTTTTTAATTTTTCTTTGTAGTCATCAATATTAGATGATTTTTCTGTTTTCTTAGTGAGTTTTACAATGTAATATTGGCTACTGTAGGCTTGTGTGCCAGTTGCTGTAATCACATCAGAAACACCATCCACATCTAAAGCGAAAGCGGCTTTTTTGACTTGCTCAGGTACTTCTGTTGAAGCAGAATCAAAGGTAATTTCTCCACCATTTTCTTTTGTTTTTTCATCAGTTGAATTATCTTTGGCTAATTGAGCAAAATCAGCACCTTCTGCCTTGGCTTTTTCGAGAACTTCTTTGGCCTTATCTTCATTATTAAGACGGATGATTTGAGCCGTTACATCTGGAGTGTACTCATCAAAGGCTTTCTTATAGGCTTCATCTGTCAATTCAGCTTCTGCTACCTTCTTAACTGCCAACTCAACTAATTTACTTGTACGAATTTGAGCTTTACGTGTTTCAAGAGTCATACCTGCTTGTGACAAGACACGTTGGTAGTTTTCGCCATATTGTTTTTTTTCTTCGGCAATAGTATCATCAACCTCTTTATCATCAAGCTCTGAGCCATATTGTTTTTCAAAAACTTTTTGGATGGTCATATTTAACAAGACTTGTTGGGCTGAAGGGTTGCTTTTCACTTGCTCATAAAATTGATGTTCTGTGATGACATCCCCTTTCATGCTGATAAGGTCTGCCCCTTCTGACCCTTTCGAACAAGCTGCTAAAGTTGCTACTGATAATAGTGTGATGGCACCTGCCAATAATTTTTTCTTCATGTCTACTCCTTTGAGATAAGTGTTACTCTATCTATTTTACTATTTTTTCTTAAATTTTTCTGAAAATCATTCGCTTTCAGACAGTTGAACATCTGCTACATTTTTACGAAGCATGAGAATACCATCTCCTAAAGGCACTAATGTTGCGGTGAGTTCTGGATTGTCTAAGGTTGCATCAAATAATTTTTGAAGGCCTCGATAAATGGTTCGCTGACCACGACGGACTTCCATAATATCCTTGGCAACATCACCACCTTGAAAAATATCATCCAAGACAACCACACCACCAACTTCCAAATGTTTGAGGATTTCTGGCAGAAAGACGATGTATTTAGACTTGGCAGAATCCATAAAGACGAAATCATAAGACTCTGTCAGTGTAGATAAGACATCCACCGCATCTCCCTCTAGGAGAGTGATTTGCTTGCGACTGTCAAACTGGGCAAAATTTTCCTTGGCAAAACCAATCATTTCTGGATTACGATCAATAGTTGTAATCTTAGCATTTGGCGCATGTTCAGCCATCAAGAGAGCTGAAAAACCGATAGCCGTCCCAATTTCCAGAATATTTTTAGGCTGCATGGTTTCCATAAGAAAACGGAAATAAGCAACCGTTTCATGGGGAATAATAGGAATATTTTCCTTGCGGGCAAAGTCTTCCAATTCTTTCAAGGAACCTGTGACTTGCTTTTGACGCTGACGCATCAAGTCTACAATTTCTTCTTTGACGACAGGACGACGCATGTTATGGTTAGCATTCTTACTATACGATTCAACCATTTTATGCCAATCCTAATTTTTCAACAAGGGCTTCAAACTCATTTAAACGGCGTTCAAAGACTGCAAAGGCATCGTTGAGGTAGTCTTCCTTCTCCATATCAACACCAGCTTTTCTCATGACATTAAGTGGATAGTCCGACTTACCTGCCTTGAGGTAGTCGATATAGCGGTCACGGTCTTCTTGACTACCATGGACAATTTTTTCAGCCAAGGCTGAGGCGGCCGCAAAGCCAGTTGAATATTGATATACATAGTAGTTATAGTAGAAGTGTGGAATGCGAGCCCACTCGTATTGGATTTCAGGATTGTCTTCCTTACTCAAACCATAATACTCTTGGTTCAAGTATGCGTAGAGTTTATTTAGGAAATCGCTTGTCAAGACCTCCCCATTTTGATCTGCTTGGTGAATGGCGTGTTCAAACTCAGCAAATTGAGTTTGGCGGAAAACTGTTCCACGGAAACCATCTAGGAAGTTATTGAGAATAGCAAAACGTGTTGCGTCGTCTTCCACTTCTTCCAATAATTTCTCCGTCAAGATATTTTCATTGGTAGTTGAGGCAATCTCAGCCAAAAAGATAGAGTAATCTCCGTAAACATAAGGCTGAGTTTCACGAGTATAGCTTGAATGCATACTGTGACCTGTTTCATGAACAAGAGTAAAGAGATTGTCCAGATTGTCCTGCCAGTTGAGAAGCATAAAGGCATTGGTATCGTAAGAACCACCAGAGTAGGCACCTGAACGCTTGCCTTGATTTTCGTAAACATCAATCCAACGCTCGCTGAAGGCACGTTTAACACGGCTCAAGTAATCCTCACCCAAGACTGCCAAAGCATCTTCTGCTTTTTTCAAGGCTTCTTGGTAGGTAAAACTGTATTCAACAGATGAAAGCGGTGTGTAAACATCGTACATCTTGAGATCTGAAATCCCCAAGATTTTTGAACGAAGCTCAAGATAGCGATGTAAGAGTGGCAAATGCTTGCGAACTGCTGCTACCAAATTGTCATAAACACTTTCTGGAACAAAATTCGCTGCGAGGGCTGCATGACGAGCACTCTTGTAGTTACGAACTTTAGCACGGTAATTTTGCACCTTAACATTGGTTTGCAAGGTTTTGGCATAGGTGTGTTGGAATTGTTCGTAAGTCGCATAAAGAGCTTGATAGGCACCACGGCGAACCTCACGTTTTTTAGACTCCATCAAACGTGTGTAAGTCCCATGAGATAGCTGAACTTCTTTACCATCATCGTCTAGGACATAAGGGAACACAATATCCGCATTGTCCAAGATAGCGAAGGTTTCACTTGCTGAACCAAAGATTTCTCCAGCTCCAGCCAATAATTCTTCTTCACGTTGTGAAAGAACGTGATCCTTGCCTTTCAAGAGCTTGTCAAAATAGTGTTGATAAACCTGCAGCTTTGGTTGAGCTTCTAAAAAGTCAGCATACTGCTTTTCGCTAATCTCCATAAATTCAGGATCATAGAATGAAAAGGCTTGGTCTAACTGGCTGTAGAGTGTCATGGCCTTGGCATAGTACTCTTGATACTTAGCTTCACGTGTATCCTGGTCATTCTTCATATGAGCATAAACGTAAAGCTTCTCCATCTGGCGTTCCATTTCAAGAGAAAATTCAGTGATTTCTAGTAGGTTATCCGCACTATCCAAGAGATGGCCTTCATACTGGGCTACTGTCTCCAATTGTTCTGTTAAATCTTTTAAGGCTTCTTCCCAAGCCTGGTCAGTTGGGTAGATCGTTGATAGATCCCATGTATCTTTTTCATTTATTTCATTTCTTTGTAATACCATTAGATTCCTCCATCCTTTCTATTCTACCATATTTTTCAAGAAATATTGCTGATAAAAGGCTGGTGGATAAAGCTTTTGCCAATCATTTTGAGGATTTTTTTGGTAATAGGTATAAAAGTTCCGATAATAGCTAGTCAAGTCTTGTTCAATCTGGAAAAATTTGCCCACTATTGGTCGAATTTGTGGATACCATTCTTTCAGTCCATAAGTCAGGATATTTTCTCCCTTTTGATAGGCTTCTGCTTGTTCTTTCATCCAAAAGAGATTTTGATAATAAAGTTGTTGCCGGATATAGCGACAGATGTCCTTGTCCTCAGAAACTGTAAAATGAGATATTTTTTGTCTCTTATAGGGAAGACGCAATATTTCCAATAAACTACCTTGACCATAGGAAAATTCCTTGATTTGATAATGGAGTTTACCGCGGAGATCCTGGTAAATCAGGTATTTGAGTCTTAAAACTTGTTTTTCCTTGTCTAATTCCCAAACATAAAAGCCCATGTTTTGACTGAAATAAAGAAAACCTTGCTGTAGACGAGTCAAACGCTCCTTGAGCCACAGTTTTTTACCCAGCAACCACAGTACTTGGTAACCCTGACTACGATAGCCCTCACTTCGCTCTTTAAGGACTTTCTGAGGCAAGGGACTACACTGAACTTCTAGAGCTAGATTGCCATTTACAAATACATCCGCAATCTGTTTAAGTTCTGAAAGCGGGTACTCTAATTGAACCTTTGTCTCTTTTTTCAACCAGTGATAGAGGGATTCCTTATTGGCTATGTGTTCTGGACTTTCATTTTCAAAGAAAAAATCACAGTCTTTTAAGGATTTATGGGCAAAATGCGTCCGTACACTTGGTCCTTGACGCAAATGGATCTGGCCTCCACAAGCTGGGCAGGTGTATGCTTGCTTCTCAAGTTTATCCTCTAACACATTTACCAATTCTCCCCTAGCATCTCTCGCAACAAACATGAATTCCCTCCTTTTCTATATCATTCGTAAAAAAGAAAAAAGATCAGGAAAATTCCTAATCTTCATGTGTGTTTACTTGATTTTCTTAGCTAGTAAGGTCGCAAAGCGTAGTTGAATACGATTGCCATTCTCATCGCGACGATGCAAATGACCTGGATTTTCATTGTACTTAACCAATTCCCAATCCTTGTAATAGTCTGCCAGTTCTCCTTCTTTAAAGGTGAATGGGAAGTTAACCGAGCAAGGATAATCCTCCGTGTCCATGGCACAAACGATAAGGTTGTAACCACCAACACTGGTTTTCTCCTGCATATTTTGAATAATAGCTGGAATGCGGTCCGCTTGTAGAAACATGAGAACAACTGTTGAAACGATAAAATCATATTCTTGTTCAATGCTAGCTGAATTGATATCGTAAAGGCCAACAGGCATGTCCAAATCTTCCTGCTCCACAATGCTTTGCAAGATTTCAAGAGCTAGTCCATTTTGATCTACAGCCGTCACATCAAAATCTTGCTGGGCTAGAAAAAGAGAATTACGTCCCTGACCACAACCCAAATCCAAAGCTTTCCCTTGTTTCACTGTCTGCATGGCCTCTAGGACCTCTGAATGAACAGGATTGGTATTGTATTTTTTAGCAAAATAATCCTCAGGTTTACAATAAAATTCCAAGTACCATTCCACATCATCTGTGGCAGCTTCCACTCGGTGCCAGGCTTGAGGTTGGGCCATTGGATTGTCTGCCCCTGCTTCAAAGAGGTGTTCAGCTAGAACTTCCCCTTCTTCTGTCAATTCAATAAACTTGAGAGCTCCCTTCAAGACAGTAATTTTCCCCCAAGTCCCAACTTTTGTATTGTGCTTTTGCTGAACAGCTTCAGGCATTGTTTGTTTATTCCACAAAGGCATGCGTTTATAGGCAACTAATTTTTCCATTTTCAATTCCTCTTTTTATCGCTGATTAACAGCTTTCATCACACGCGCGATATCTCGATTTTGCTCACGACGTTTGATAGACTCCCGTTTGTCATAGTCATGCTTCCCTTTGGCAAGTCCTAAAAGAAGCTTAGCGTAGCCATCTTTTATATAGACCTTAAGGGGAACTAAGGTCATTCCTGTCCCTTTGGTCTCTTGTTCCAATTTTTGAATTTGCTTTTTATGGAGCAGGAGTTTACGACGACGTTCTGGTTCCTGGTTCCAGATATTGCCCTCTTCGTAAGGCGCGATATGAACATTGCTCAGCCAAACTTCTCCATTTTTCACTTGAGCAAAGCCATCCTTGAGATTAATTCGAGCAGCTCGTACACTCTTGATTTCAGTTCCAGTCAGGACCATCCCTGCCTCTAGCGTATCTACGATTGTATAGTCGTGGCGTGCCTTTTTATTTTGTGCGACGACCTTTCCCTCGCCCTTTGCCATGCTTGGCTCCTTTCTTAGCTACTTCCTTGTAAAAAGGTTTCTTTCCTTTTTTCTTCTTGTCTTTTTGTGAATGCTTACGCTTATCATTTGAGCGTCCTGATTTTCTCTTGTCTTCCTTCTTATCCGAACGACGATTTGAACCACGCCCTCTGCCACTATGACTAGACTGTTTCAAGCCTTTTTCAATCACATCAAACTCACTAGGTACGAATGAAAAATCAATCTCTCCAGTCATTTTATCCGCTCTTTCAACACGGATACGGATCTGCTGACCCACTCGGAAAGTGATACCTGATTTTTCTCCACGAAGAGTCAAATCACGCTCATTGAAATGATAAAATTCAGGTAGATTAGTGATGTGAATCAAGCCTTCAACTGTGTTTGGCAATTCGACAAAGAGACCGAATTTGACAATACTTGATACAACTGCATCATACTCTTCACCCACGTATTCTTCCATATACTCAGCCTTTTTCATGGCTTCGACTTCACGCTCAGCTTCTATGGCACGACGTTCACGGTTGGAAGACTGGGTCGCAATCTCTGGAATCACTTGTTCAAAATGCTCTGCTATTTCCTTAGAACGGCCGTAATCCCGAATCATACGGTGAACAAGAAGGTCTGGATAACGACGAATTGGACTGGTAAAGTGAGTATAATAGTCAGCAGCTAGTCCATAGTGGCCGTGATTGTGCTCCGAATAACGAGCCTGCTGCATAGAGCGAAGAAGCATCATGGACAATACATCTGCATAAGGTTCTCCCTCAACAGCACGCATGATGTCTTGAAGTGCCTCCTGACTAATCTCACTGGCAGTCCCATAAATACGCAAGCCAAAACTCGAAGCATAATCAATAAACTTCTGAACCTTTTCAGCCTTAGGCTCCTCGTGAATTCGATAGATAAAAGGCAAATCCAACTTGCTGAAATGTTCGGCAACTGTTTCATTAGCCATCAACATAAAAGACTCAATCATCCGCTCGGCAATGCCACGCTGCCGAAGAACGATATCAACAGGCTTACCTTGTTTATCCACTAAAATCTTCGCTTCATTGGTATCAAAATTGAGAGCTCCACGTTTCACACGCATGTTTTCTAAAGTTTCATGAAGCTTGGCCATGAGTTCGATACTTGATACAATTTTATGATATTCTTTTCTCTTTTCTTCATCGCCAGCTAGGATATCATTGACATCGCTATAGGTCATACGAAAACTGGTCTTGATAACTGTTTGTATAATGGTATAGTTGACCACACGGCCATGTTTATCAATCTCCATAATAGCAGACTGGGTCAGGCGGTCAACTTGGGGATTGAGAGAGCAGATGCCATTTGATAGTCGTTCTGGAAGCATTGGCACCACTCGGTCTGTCACGTAAACAGAAGTCGCACGGTTAAGGGCTTCCTTGTCAAGGGCAGACCCCTCGGTCACATAATAAGAAACATCTGCAATGTGAACCCCAAGCTCCAGATTGCCATTTTTCAGAGCCTTGATATGCACTGCATCGTCCAAGTCCTTGGCATCCGCACCGTCAATGGTAAAGGTAATTTCATCTCTTAGATCCAGACGACCTTCCATATCCTTTTGAGACGGAGCATCAGGCACACTTTCTGCTTCCTTAACAACAGCTTCTGGAAACTCGGATACAATGTCCATTGATTCCAAGACCTCAAGAACATCAATTCCGACATCCGTTGAGTGTCCCACTACATCGAGTACACTAGCGACAAAGAAATCATGTTTCTTGCTTGGGTATTTATCGATAAAGACTTTGAGAACTTCTGTTCCTTCTAATTTTAGGGCTGGTTTCTTAACATAAATCGGTTGACTGATTTTCTGATTTTTTGAACGAATATAGCCAGCATACTTAGGCTTTTCCTGATCCAGAACGATTTGCCCGACAACTGTTGTCAAACTGTGTTCTAGGATATCAATAATTTTGGCTTCTGCTGCTGTTCCCTTATTGCGGTCAGCGACTTTCTTAATCACTACCTCGACGGTATCACCATCAATAGCATAGTTGACATCATTTTTCCCTACAAAAAGGTCGTCCTCTTCCCCTTCTAGGCTGACAAAACCAAAACCATTTTTATGGGCATGAAAAATCCCCTTGAGGGTAATCTCATGTTTTTTCTTGGCTTCCAAGGTCAGACTGCCATCTTCTTCAAAGCGAATCTGGTGCTTTCTTTCCATTAAGGACAAGGTTTTAATCAACTCACGAAAATCCTTGGAACTGTCTTTTCCCAAAGCCTGAGCCAAATCATTAACAGTCACCTTTCCCTTGTCTTGTAAATATTCTTTTATTCTATCTTTCATATTTTCTTTCTAGATTTTTTAATTTTCTTTTACTGTAAAACCTTCTCAAACATCCTTTAAAAATAAAAAGAGGCAAAGACCTAGTCCTGCCCATTATTTTCTTATCTACTTGATAATACCGTCAATGCTAAGGCAATGGCTAGCCAGAAAAAGACTAAAATCCCTGTCAAACGCTGCATTACAGCTTCAAAACCGCGAGCTTTACTGCGTTCAAACAAATCACCTGAACTGGCATCAAATACATTGCTGGATTGGTTTTTGGTTGGTTGCATGAAAATTGCAATCACAATCACAACAGATAATACTAATAAAATGGTTAATAATAGGTTATACATATCAAACTCCTTAAAATCCCTATTATTTTACCATAAAATCTACTTAGATTCAAGATGTAGGGTTACTTTTCTTTCCTTGGGACAATACTTTAAAACCTCAATCTTGTCTGGATGGGTTTTTGAATTTTTACTGGTTAGGTAATTGATACTGTCACAAGAGGAGCATTTGAGATTAATTTTTACTCGCACTAGATTTCCTTTACTTTTAATAATGTTCGAAATTGAATCAGGTTAAAGAGACAACTAAAGGCAACACAAAGGCTTGTCGCATAAAAGACAGCATGGTAGCCAAATTGACCTGCTACTGCAGAACCTGCCATGGGACCAACAACACCTCCCAGATAAAAGAATACCTGATTGAAGGCAAAGACCCTCGAAATGCCGGCTTTGGGAGTCATTTTGCTGAGTAGGGCATTAACCCCGGGAATCAAGGCACCGGTTCCCAAGCCAAAGAGGAAACGATAGAGTCCTAGTTGAAGGGGGCTAGAGGCATTGGCACAGAGGAGATAGATGATGACTGAATAAAACTGGGCGACAACCAAGAGACGATGATTGCCCACCTTGTCACCTAGCTTGCCCATGACTCCTGCACTCATTATACTGGAAAAGCCCATACTGGACACAATCAAACCAGAGACAAAAAGAAGATTCTCTGTCTGCCCTAAGTCGCGTACATAAAGAGCCAAAATAGGGCCGATCGATTGAGCTGAAAATTGGATGACAAAACTGGTTAAAAAGAGATTGAGCAAAAGATAGGGATATTTAACCGAGGTAAATAATTCCTTTGTTGGAATAGCCTTTTCCTTGGCTACTGGTTGAAAATCTTCCTTGATAAAGCAAATAGTCAAAATAGCAGCTAAAAATAGAAAACTACCAACCAGTAAGAAAACTGTACGAATGCCAAATAATTCTGCGATAAAGCCACCAATAAAGGGACCAGTTAGAGTACCTGCAACTACGCCTGTAGACAAAGTACCTAAGGCAGAGCCTGATTTCTCCTTTGGAACCTGACTGGCTATCAGTGCCGTTGCATTAGGAACAAAACCTGCAAATACACCGTTTAGTAAACGAAGAAAGATTAACCAATAGATATTTGGGACAAAGGCCAAGCCTCCCATAGTGATAGTCATAGCAAGACCTGCCCGAATCATCATGGGTTTTCGGCCGTATTTGTCAGCAAGAATACCCCAAATAGGAGAAAAGAGCGCCGCGGAAATAGCAGAGACAGAAATTGCTAAGCCTGCATAAAAAGCGACTTGCTGACTCCCTACACCTAGATTTTCCACGAAGATGGGCATAAAAGGTACAACCAAAGAAATACTGGCTCCTGTCAGAAAATTACCAAACCAGGCAATACGCAGATTATCCTTCCAGTTAATCTCTGTCATCTTGCCTACCTCCCTCAAGAAGGATATGCACTTGATTAAGAAGCTGGTTCTGATTGCCATTATTATCAAGAACCTGGCTGGCCAAATCTTTCTTTTTTTCTAAAGGCCACTGGGCTGCCAGACGAGACTCAGCTTCATCTTTGGACAACTGGTCCCTTTTCATTAAGCGTTCTACTTGGGCATCTCGGTCCACATAGACCAACCAAGTCTCAGCAAACCAATCGCTGTAGTCCTGCTCAAAAAGTAGGGGAATATCCATGAAGAAAATCTCTTCTGTCTGAGCCAACTGTTCTCTCAAAGTAGCCAGTTCCTCACGGATAATCTCCCCTTGAATTTGCTTAGACCATTTTTGCTCTTCAGGATTTGAAAAGATGAGACTAGCTAGGAGAGGGCGATTGAGTTCTCCGTTTTCAAGAATGATTTCTTGCCCAAAGTGCTGTACTAGAGCCTCAAACAGACGACCACCAGGTTTCTGTAGTTGGTGGACGACTGCGTCGGCATCCACTACTTGAAAGCCTTGCTGTCTTAGAAAATTTGTCACAGTTGACTTACCAGAGGCAATTCCCCCAGTGATTCCGATGATTTTTCTCATCAGTCCCTCCTTTGACAGTTTGGACAAAAGTGGGTGCCTCGTCCGCCTAGTTGAATTTTCTCAATGATGGTACCACAGCGTACACATTCTTGACCAGTCTTATCATAGACCTGATGAAAATCCTGCATGCTTCCATCTTCCCCAAAGGCATTGGTATAGGTCCGAATGGTGGAACCGCCTTTTTCAACAGCCTGGCTCAAAACAGCAATGGTTTGGTCATGAATAGCTGTCGCTTCTTCTGCTGTCAAAGTCTGGGAAGATCTAGCTGGATGAACCTGAGCTCGCCAGAGAACCTCATCCACATAGATATTGCCAAGTCCAGCTACCAAGGTCTGGTCTAGGAGATGGGATTTGATAGGCTTTTTGGACTTGGCAAGGGCAGATTGAAAGACCTGTAAATCAAAGTCTTGTTCGCTTGGTTCAGGACCTAATTTTTTAGAAATAAAGTAGGCGTCTAAAAGGTCAGGCACCAAGAGTTCCATGGTTCCAAACTTGCGAACATCCTCATAAACAAGCGTGCCACCATCTTCAAAATGAAAGAAAACATGGGCATGCTTGCGTTCAGGTCCTTGGTCTGGATAGTAAAAATACTTGCCCTCCATCCGCAAATGGGAAATCAAGACCTTGTCTGTCAGATAAAAAAGCAAATATTTTCCACGACGTCCCATTGACTCGATAATCTGACTAGGCAATTCCCTTTGAAACTCTTCCAAATCCGTCTTAATCATCTTGGGGTAGCGAATTTCTATACTCGAAATCTTCTTTCCTATAATCAATTTTTCTAAGCCACGACAAACGGTTTCAACCTCAGGTAATTCAGGCATAAGTCCTCCTTCTGTAAAACAAGAAGCAGGCATGAGCCCACCTCTACTTAGTATTCTTTTTCATTATAGCCAAAGTCAGCCAAATCTAGCTTTTTATCGCGCCAGTTTTTCTTGACCTTGACCCAGGTTTCTAGGAAGACCTTGTCTCCTAGCATGAGTTCGATATCACGACGGGCCATGCTACCGATTTTCTTAAGCATAGCGCCACCTTTACCGATGATAATCCCTTTTTGGCTATCGCGCTCGACCATGATGGTTGCACGGATGTGAACCTTGTCTGTCTCTTCGTCTCGTTTCATAGAGTCAACAACTACTGCTACAGAATGCGGAATCTCTTCACGAGTTAGGTGCAAGACTTTCTCGCGAACCATTTCTGAAACTAAGAAACGTTCTGGATGGTCTGTGATTTGATCAGACGGGAAATATTGGAAACCTTCATCCAGATTTTCACTCAAAATATCCACTAGACGAGACACGTTATTTCCCTGAAGGGCTGAGATTGGAACAATTTCCTTAAAGTCCATTTGATTACGGAAGTCATCAATCTGAGACAAGAGCTGGTCTGGATGGACCTTATCGATTTTATTCACCACCAAAATCACAGGAACCTTGGCAGCCTTGAGACGCTCGATAATCATATCGTCCCCCTTACCACGCGCTTCATCAGCAGGCACCATGAAAAGAACGGTGTCCACTTCGCGAAGGGTACTGTAGGCAGACTCAACCATGAAATCTCCGAGAGCTGTTTTAGGTTTGTGAATCCCTGGTGTGTCGATAAAGACAATTTGCTCCTTATCAGTCGTGTAAATTCCCATGATTTTATTGCGCGTTGTCTGCGCCTTGTCACTCATGATGGCAATCTTTTGCCCCATAACGTGATTTAAAAAGGTTGACTTCCCAACATTGGGACGTCCTAAAATGGCTACAAAGCCTGATTTAAAAGTCATAATTTCCTCTTACTGTTTAAAATAATAAATCCCAGATTCGTGGGAGAAAAATCAATGCGCCTGTTAAGGCTGCGAAAAGAGAAACCACTAATACCGCGCCGGCCGCCATATCCTTGGCATTTTTAGCCAGCATGGAAAAGTGATAGTGACTGGCCAAATCCACCACATTTTCAATAGCAGAGTTGATAATCTCAAAGGCTACTACCAAGAAAATACTCAATAGAAGAAAGAGCCATTCGATTCGTGACACCTGAAAAACAAAACCTGCAAGGATGACCACTAGAGCCGTCACTGCATGTTTTCGCATATTTCGTTCTTCCTTGATAGCAGTAAAAATCCCTGTGATGGCAAATTCTAAACTGGATATCAAGTCACGATTTTTCCATTTTCGTTTATTGTCTTGTGAGTCCATAGGCTGTCAAAATTTCTTCTTGTAAACCGAACATCTCCGCTTCTTCTTCCGGAGTATAGTGATCATAGCCGTTAATATGTAAAAAGCCGTGTACTGCCAAGAAGCCCATCTCACGCTCAAAGCTGTGACCATATTCTTCGGCCTGCTCATGAGCCTTATCGATAGAGATGAACAATTCCCCAATATAGGCATCAAACTCAGACATCATCTCTGCCAATTCTGGATTTTCAAGCAAATCCTCTTCGTCAAAGGCAATTTCCAATTCTGGTTTATACTCAAGGCTGATGACATCTGTCGGACGGTCGGTGTCACGGTACTCCAGATTAAGTTCATGACTACGCTCATTGGTCACAAAAGTGACTGCCATCTCCTTGTCTTCTTTTCCTAATTTTTGGGCTGCAAATTCCAAAATTTCTTGGGTTTGTTGCAACATTTCTTTTGAAACTTGACCAGTTTCATCTACCATTTCAATATACATGTGCTTCTCGTTTCTCTTTACTTGGCTTTATTATACCACATTTCCATGATTTTATTCTACCTTTTTGATATAATACTATGGAATACAATCACAAGGAGAGAACGATGTCATTTGACGGATTTTTTTTACACCACATAGTTGAGGAATTGCGAAGCGAATTAGTGAATGGTCGCATCCAGAAAATCAATCAGCCTTTTGAACAAGAGTTGGTCTTGCAAATCCGCAGCAATCGCCAAAGCCATCGCCTGCTCCTTTCTGCCCATCCAGTTTTTGGACGCATTCAGCTGACCCAAACGACTTTTGAAAATCCAGCCCAACCTTCTACCTTTATCATGGTTTTGAGAAAGTATTTGCAGGGGGCCCTGATTGAGTCGATTGAGCAAGTGGAAAATGACCGTATTGTGGAAATTACAGTTTCCAATAAAAACGAGATTGGAGACCATATCCAGGCTACCTTGATTATCGAAATTATGGGGAAACACAGTAATATTCTACTGGTCGATAAAAGCAGTCATAAAATCCTCGAAGTTATCAAACACGTCGGCTTTTCACAAAATAGCTACCGCACCTTACTTCCAGGATCGACCTATATCGCTCCGCCAAGTACAGAATCTCTCAATCCTTTTACTATCAAGGATGAAAAGCTCTTTGAAATCCTGCAAACCCAAGAACTAACAGCAAAAAATCTTCAAAGCCTCTTTCAAGGTCTGGGACGCGATACGGCAAATGAATTGGAAAGGATACTGGTTAGTGAAAAACTTTCCGCTTTCCGAAATTTTTTCAATCAGGAAACCAAGCCATGCTTGACTGAGACTTCCTTCAGTCCAGTTCCTTTTGCAAATCAGGTGGGAGAGCCTTTTGCAAATCTTTCTGATTTGTTGGACACCTACTATAAGGATAAGGCTGAGCGCGACCGCGTCAAACAGCAGGCCAGTGAACTGATTCGTCGTGTTGAAAATGAACTTCAGAAAAACCGACACAAACTCAAAAAACAGGAAAAAGAGTTACTGGCGACAGACAACGCTGAAGAATTTCGTCAAAAAGGAGAATTGCTGACAACCTTCCTACACCAAGTGCCTAACGACCAAGACCAGGTTATCCTAGACAACTACTATACCAACCAACCTATCATGATTGCGCTTGATAAGGCTCTGACTCCCAACCAGAATGCCCAACGCTATTTTAAACGGTATCAGAAACTCAAAGAAGCTGTCAAATACTTGACTGATTTGATTGAAGAAACCAAAGCCACTATTCTCTATCTGGAAAGTGTAGAAACCGTCCTCAACCAAGCTGGACTGGAAGAAATCGCTGAAATCCGCGAAGAATTGATTCAAACAGGTTTTATCCGCAGAAGACAACGGGAGAAAATCCAGAAACGCAAAAAACTAGAACAATATCTAGCAAGCGATGGCAAAACCATCATCTATGTCGGACGAAACAATCTTCAAAATGAGGAATTGACCTTTAAAATGGCCCGCAAGGAGGAACTTTGGTTCCATGCTAAGGACATTCCTGGAAGCCATGTTGTCATCTCAGGAAATCTTGACCCATCTGATGCAGTCAAGACAGACGCAGCAGAGTTAGCTGCCTACTTCTCTCAAGGGCGCCTGTCGAATCTGGTGCAGGTAGATATGATTGAAGTCAAAAAACTCAATAAACCAACTGGTGGAAAACCCGGCTTTGTCACTTACACAGGACAAAAGACCCTCCGCGTCACACCAGACTCCAAAAAAATTGCATCCATGAAAAAATCCTGATTTTACTTGAAATCAGGATTTTTAACTTACTATTCACTCAAATCATATTCACTTATAGTACTAATCTTTGCCACCTAGCTTCTCATTGATTTTCATCATCACACTAGCAATTTTTTCGCCCCAATAAGGGTCTGAAGCATATTCCACATTCATACCAGAAGCCTTGTTTCCAAGGAAAGTTCTTCCCCTATCGATATAATTTTCCTTAATCCACTTGGTTGCACCTAAAATTCCCTTATCCACATCATCAAATGTCTTGGCAGAAAGGTAAGGGGTCGTATCATAGGCTGTAATGCCAAAGAAATTATTCTTATCTTTGGCAATTTTACTTCTTCCCCAGTTACTTTCTAGGGCACTATGGGCAAGGAGATAAAGGGCATTGATATGGTAATGTTCTTCGGCTTCCTTAAAAGTAGCGCCCTTGTTCTCCAAAAGGCTATTATTAATGTTTAGCAAACTAAATACCTTATCCAATTCTTCAGCACTGTAGTTTGTAGCCTCTGTTAAATCTTTGAAAAGGAAGGGATTCTCAAGCTTAAAACCATCAAAATACAGGCCATCTGCCGAATAATATTTCTTGCCTACTTCCATATCAGAAAGATGAGAAGCTACTGGGATACTAGCATTCTGAGCCACATAGTGATAAAAACGGTGGCCATCACTCTCATAATAAGGGATAAAGTCCTTACTAGCATCTAGCGCTTGTAAATCTTCTGTTTTCATATAGCCTGACAAACCAGAAATAGTAATAGCCAAGCGCTTGTCATCACTTTTTCTATCCTTATCTAGCCATACGACACTACCTTGCGATATATAGGAAAGCTTTTCACCATCTGAATCATAAACATTGGCTGTGACAGGCACTACTTGATAGTAAGCAGCATTTTTATTTGTAGCTTTTCCTCCAAGCCATTTACCATCGCTTCCAAGCTGATAACCATCTACTGTCTCATTTTTCGCCATGTAGCCACCAGATTTGAAGTAGTACCAGGCTTGACTATGAGAATCGTAGACCCATTCTTTTTCAGCCATTTTGCCATCAGACTTGAGGTAAAACCAAGATTCCTTATCCCAAATCCATTCATTGGCTGTCATGTAACCACCGGATTTGAAGTAGTACCAAGCTTGACTATGAGAATCGTAGACCCATTCTTTTTCAGCTATTTTCCCATCAGATTTGAGATAAAACCAAGATTCCTTATCCCAAATCCATTCATTGGCTGTCATGTAACCACCGGATTTGAAGTAGTACCAGGCTTGACTATGAGAATCGTAGACCCATTCTTTTTCAGCCATTTTGCCATCAAACTTGAGGTAAAACCAAGATTCCTTATCCCAAATCCATTCATTGGCTGCCATGTAGCCACCGG